>Ga0172380_10000329_pt1 | contig 96299 bp, 93 predicted proteins | sample Leawe162metaG_FD_119747 | JGI IMG/M metagenome (GOLD analysis project Ga0172380, IMG submission 119747) | Leachate microbial communities from a municipal landfill in Southern Ontario, Canada - Leachate well 162 metaG | ecosystem: Engineered > Solid waste > Landfill > Unclassified | place...
AATCCTGCGGAGAAAGGAGAGGGTGAATTGCGCTCGAAAAACAGGGTGGCAGATAACAGCCCTATTTTACATGATATTTTTCAGTAAGCGATTTTCTCTTGACGGGGGGAATATAGGATGTCCTCTCGGCTTCTTTCTTTATTTCACCCAGCCCAAGACGAAAGCAGTCAGCGCCAGATAGCGACCAGCTTTGGCCAGGATTACCAACGCCATGAAGCTCCAAAGGGGTTCGTGCATGAGGCCCGCCACCATCGTGAGCGGATCGCCGATGAACGGAGCCCAACTCAATAGCAAGGTCCAACGCCCATAGCGATGGTAGGATCGGCGCGCTTTTTCGAGGTTGTCGTGCTTGACGGGAAACCAGCGTTTGTTGCGAAAGGTTTCTATGTGTCGGCCCATCCACCAGTTTACCGTTGCGCCAAGCACATTGCCACAGGTTGCCACTAACAACAGGATCCAAGTAGAATATTGCTCGACGAGCAACAGTCCTGCAAGTAGCGCCTCCGACTGAAGGGGCAACAATGTAGCCGCGCCAAAAGCCACCCAAAACAAGAAGAAATAGCTGGAGATTTCAAACATGGGCGATTCTGGTGTCGGCAGAAAGATATGAAAAGCAAAACACGGATATTACCATTGTCCCAGTTCCAGCATGCCTCCGGGCAAACGGAGTATAATCGCAATTCAAAACTACATCAGAGAAGGCAACCTCAGTGCGGATGCCGGTGATGGATGTCCGGAAAATGGGGATGCTCGTGGGCCATGGTAGCGTGCTTGTGCCGGGAGTCATGGGGGGCGTGGTCGCAGTCATGTTCATGCTGGTGGTGTTCGTCATGCGCATGGGAATGGGCATGTTCGACCGGCTCATGCCAGTGTTCGTGCGCATGGTGTTCCGTCAGATGCAACCAGACGCCCCAGCCCATCAGCAGGGCCGCCAGCCAGAATACCGGCGACGTCGACTCGCCGAGCAGAACCAGCGACACCACAGCGCCAACGAACGGGGCGGTGGAAAAGTAGGCGCCGGTGCGAGCCGCGCCCAACCCCCGGAGGGCCAGCACGAACAGTAAGAGGCTGATGCCGTATCCGAACAGGCCGACAGACATCGCGGCGAGTATGGCGCCGCCGTCCGGCACCTTGGCGCCCAGTGAAAGCGCCAGGCAGGTGTTGACCACCCCCGCGGCCGTTCCCTTGGCGGCCGCGATGAAAAAAATGTCCGCGCCCGAAACCTTCCGGGTCAGATTGTTGTCGATTGCCCAGCACAGGCAGGCGGCGGCCACAGCGAGCGGGCCGAGCCAGCCTGCCGCCCCGCTCTTTTCCCCGGCGGGCCAGGAAAGCACAATCCCGCCCGCGACAATGACGATCATGCCCAAGACCATGCGCCGGTCAGCATTTTCCTTGAACACCACCCATGCGATAACCGCGGTCAGCACGGCTTCCAGATTCAACAACAGAGAGGCTGTCGAGCCGCTTGCCATGGTAAGCCCGAACATCAAAGCCGCCGGGCCCAGCATCCCCCCAACGAAGATGGCGCCCCAGAGCCAGGGCCACTCGCTGTGGGAGAGGCCTGCCGGCTTCCAGCCGCGATCCCGAATAAGCCGGGCGAGCGTGAGGCCGATGCCGCTCCCGAGATAAAGCAGGCCAGCGAGCAGCAGTGGCGATACCGCCCCGGTCAGCAGCTTGGCGAAGGGAGTACTCGCCCCGAACAGGACAGCGGCCAGGAGTGCGTGAACGACGCTTTGTCTCATTGGTGAATTCTCCGGCCCTGCGGCGAGAAAAAGGATTGGCGTTTGATCTGATCGTAGTCTCCGTCGGTTTTGAGGGCAATTTTCACTTCTGCGCCGGAGCGGTTGCGCCAGAACCAGCCATGCTTGCCGTCGAAGGCTGCCTGAAGATTGCCGGTATCGCTTGTCTCGTTTCGGCCTTTTCCGTAGCCATGGTAAAAGCCTTTCGGTGCATTGATCTGGTCTCCATGCGTGTCGTAATTGACGGCCCCTCCAGTGGCCGACCATTCATAGCGTATTACGGAGTCCTTTCTCATGGCAAGTTTAACTTCCGCTGCTTGCCCTGGTTCCAGCGTGATGGTCATGGTGTGCTGCTGCCTTATCGAGTTTTTGGGTATGGCGGCAACCTCTTGCGAAACGGATGGAGTTTCAGGTGAATTCACGGGAGATCAAATGTTGTTGGTTTGTTGCCTTAACGGCGGGCCTACTAACCACCATCCTGGAACCGGGTGGGATCACACCCGAAGGAGAAAGGTCTGGGGCGAGTGGAAGTCTGGCCCGTCTGCCGGATGGGCCAGCGCCCAGTAGCTCAGCCGGGAATCCCGATGCTGGAGAACAGCACTGACCCCAACCCGGAGGGGGGGATTGCCTGGCTGGAGACTGCCGGTCCCCAGTTCGGCGGTCAGGGAGAAGCTGTCCGCCGTTCTGTGTGTTGTAATGATCGGCTCTCCAATCCGTCCTTCCTCCCGCATCCCTGTCCGGTAACCGGTAAAGGCGTAAACATTCCAGGCCCCGTTCGGGGCAACATTCAATTCCCAGTAGTTTTTTTTCCCTTCTTCAGCCCAGAACATCTCAAGACAGGTGGCCTGCCACAGGTTGTCGCACCGTTTTTCCTCCGGCGCGGCCGGGAAGACGAGTCCGCCCAGATTTCCGTGCAGGAGAAAGGAAAGCACCATCGCCTGCTCCGTGCGCACGATACCGCCCCGGATGGTCATGGGGCCGATGTCATTGAACTCGGGGCCGGGGAAGGGGTGCAGGCTGAAAGCGGTCATGATTTCCGGAAATCCTCGACCATCTGTCTGATCTCCCTTTCCTGGGCCTCGATGCTTTGGCAGAGGGCGAACTGGACCATGGCCCGGCGCAGGTTCTGTCCCTCCTTTCTAGTCTTGAAATAGACATCCCCGGCCAGATGGTCGGCAAAGAAGCGCACCCCCAACTCAAAGGTGATGAGCCGGACGGCGTCATAAATATAACGGTAGTCAAAGCGGGAAAAAAACGGCGCTACCTCGGGCAGGTATCCGCGGAGGACGGCAGCGCAGCAGGCAAGGCTGAAGGAGACCCCGGCCGGGTCCGTCTCTTCGCCCGCCGGATTGCAGCAGGAGCGGAGGCAATCGCCGATATCGTAGTGGAGCAGACCCGGCTTGACGGTGTCCAGATCGATGAGGCTGACCGCCCGGCCGGTGTCCCGGGCAAAGAGGATGTTGGCCGGCTTGGGGTCCCCGTGGATGGGGCAGGAGAGGAGCTCTCCCCGGTCCCGCGCTGCTTCGAGGACGTCCGCCGCGTCCTTCCTTTCGGCGATGAAACGGCGGCAGAAAAGCGCCCCCTCCGAAGAGTCTGGCCGGGCAGGGGCGGCGGCAAGCGACTCATATGCGGCCAGATAGCCGGGGGTGACATGGAAGCCGGGCAGGGTGTCGTGGAGCAGATCGGCGGGCAGGTCGTGGATTAGGGCATGGAAAAAGCCTAGGGCCCGACCCGCCTCTTCGGCCTGGGCAACGCTGGCGATGGCGGCGTAACTCTCGGTGTCGGCGATAAAGGACTGAGCCCGCCAGCAGGCTCCGGCCCCATCCCGGTAATAATCGGCGCCGCTCCGGCTGGAGATGATGGCCGGTAACTCCCAGCGCAGGTTCGGGTCTGCCTTCAGCTTGGGGCGGAGGTGGTCGTCGAGGGTTCGCAGGTTGCGCATAATCCATTCTGGTTCAGGGAAGACCGCGGGATTGAGGCGTTGCAGGATGAAATCCAGGATGGTGAGACCGCTGGTGACCCGGACCAGGTAGGTGTCGTTTACGTTGCCCTCCCCGTATTTGCCCACGCTTAAAATTTCGCCGGGAAAGGCGAACTGATGGGCGATGGCGGCTGGATCGGTCACAAGGTAATCCGGGGGGAGGCGGCTCAGCGAAACAGGTAATGCTTGCGCACTGCGGTATGCACCTGCCACTGGCAGTCCAACCCCTTGGGAAAGGTCACGTAATCGCCGGGGAAGATCCGCACGGTCTGTGCCGCGGAGGTGACGGTGATCTCGCCTTCCAGGATATAGCAGGATTCTTCCTGGTCATAATGCCAGGCAAAGGCCGAAGGTTCGCACTGCCAGATCGGCCATTGATCGAGGCGGAGGGACTCGCGTTTTTTCGGGGAGAGCTTTTCAACGGTGATGGGCATGGGTGATCCCTGGGGGCAATGTTAACGGGCTGGATATTGTTAACAGATAGCCGCGGGGCCGGGATTTGTCAATTATTAAGACCAGGGCTGGCGGGATGACTCCCCCGCAGGGTTGCGGACCAGGCGAAAAGGCTGATAAAAGCCTCCTCGTTCGGAAACATATCGTCCGGCACCAGTTCCTGCCCCATATCCAGGGTCGCTTGATAGCGGGCACAATCGCAGAAGTTTCCGGTGCAATAGCGTCCGGTGAGGTAGTCGTGCATCTCTTTTCCCTCGTCACGCACCGAAAAGAAGGCGCACTGTTTCGCAAGCCGGCAACGGTTCATATATGTCCCCCCCATTTTTATTGAAGCCAAGTGTGCCTGTCGGGGCTTGAGGCTCCAATTCCTTGGCACTGTATCCGAGCTGGTCGGGGAAATATATGGGGGCAAGTCGGTAAACTGCAATGGGGGAAGGTAGGTATGCCTAACTCCCCACTGTGGCCTACAGGCCAAGGGTTTTTCCTTGCCGGATAAAAGTGGGGATGGCAAGATATCTTTCCCTGGTGATATTTTTGCGCATGCCGCAGGAAATTCCGGAGACGGGGCGGATTTTTCCTTCTTGTCCCGTCTCAAGCGATGCGGCAAAAAGGGGCATTGTGATGCACCGGTTGAGGGCGGCGAGAAATCCGGATTTGAGGCCATGGTTTTTGTAAGACATCGTGTTTCCTCCAGATGAAAAGTTATATGGGGCTTTCTTCTGAAGTGAGATTATCATGGCAGGTGGGACAAATAGTGTCCTACCTGTAATTTTTTTTGAGGGGGATATGGGCAAAGACAAGACCCAGCTTTTGCGGCTGCTGTTCATCGACCGCAAGATCCGCGAGGGAATGCGCAGCGGACGGTTGGCGAACTGCCGTTCCCTGGCCGCGGAATACGAGGTAAGCGCCAAGAGTATCCTGCGGGATATCGATTACTTGCGGAACCAGCGGGATGCGCCCCTCGCCTACGATGCTACAAGCCGGGGTTATTATTACACCGAGGAAAATTATGCCCTGCCCGCCATTTCCTTGAACGAGAGCGATCTCTTCGCCATCTGTATTGCAGAAAAAGCCCTGCGGCAGCATGAGGATACCCCCATCTACCGCACGCTGCAGAAGGTGTTTCGGAAAATCGAGGATTCCCTGCCCGAGAAGGTCTCCATCCAGCCGGCCTGGGTGGAGGACAAGCTGTCGGTGATCCCGGAGCGGCAGACCCGGCTTGCCCCGGAGATCTGGGAAACGGTGTCGGCGGGAGTAAGCAAAGGTCGGGCGCTGGCCATTTCCTACCGCAAACCCGGCGGGCGGCAGAGCACGGAGCGGCGGATCGATCCCTATCATCTGGCGCGTTATCAGGGAGAGTGGTATCTTATCGGCCATTGTCATAAGCGCGGCGCGATTGCCACCTTCGCCATGTCCCGGATCGAAACGGTCCTGCTGCTTGAGACGGGGTTTTCCGTGCCCGCTGATTTTGACCATGCGCGTTATGCCGGCGCCCATTTCGGGATCTTCAGCGGGGAGCGCGAGATCCTGGTGAAGGTCCGCTTTGCCAGGGAGCATGCCCCCTATGTTCTGGAGCGGGAATGGCACCCGCGGCAGACTGTACTCCAAAGAAAAAACGGCAGCGTGGTCCTCGAGTTCCCGGCCCTTCATCTCTATGAGGTCAAGCGCTGGGTACTCTCCTGGGGCAGCGAGGCAAAGGCTCTTGCCCCCAGGGAGCTGGTCGAGGCGGTGCAAAATGAGCTGGCAGCCGCTCTGGCCGATTATGACCGGGGCGGAAGGTAACTATCCAGCAGCACCGCATCTGCGTTGTTATCAGCCTGCTCATGGGCACCAGCACACTTCGCGGGCTTCTGCCTAGCAGCTATAGCTGAGTTGGGCAGCTTACCTGCCAAACGAAACTTATGCCTCTGGGTGAACGGCACTGCTGAATAGTTACGGTTTGGGTTATTTTTGTTCGTTTTCGGCCTTGATATGGACAGTTACAGCGGGAGGAGAGTGAAGTTGTGAGCATGATGGAGCAAGGGTTTTTAACCCGGAGTTTTTTCCCGGCCAGCTGTCTTATGCTGGTGTTTTTTTTCGCAGGGCTTTCAGGCTGCGGCGGGCTCGGCCAGGAAGGAGTCGCCCCGCCGCGGGCCGCCCCGCCGCGGGCCGCGCCGCAAAAAAAGCTGGCCATGCTGGGGCACAGCATTCAGGTCGGCGCCTTCGCCAACCTGGACAATGCGGTCCGCCTGATGCGCAAGCTTGATGATCTGGGGCTTGACGCCTATTATTATCGTCATGCCAGCGGCTTGTACAAGGTCCGCTTCGGGGATTACCCTTCCCGGAAAGAAGCGGAATCACGGGCCGTGCAGCTGCGGGAAGCAGGGCTGATCGAGGAGTTTTATCTGGTCGCGCCGGAGCATTCCGCCGCGGCCAGGTTCCGGCGCTATCAGGAAGGAACCTTGCGGAAAATGCTGGTGAGCACCGCGGAGGGGTTTCTCGGGATTCCCTATGAATGGGGGGGGGAGTCGGCGGAGACGGGTTTTGATTGCAGCGGTCTGGCCATGACCGTTTACAAGCTTAACGGCCTTAATCTGCCGCGAAACTCCAAGGCGCAATACCAGGCGGGAAGCCCGGTGCGCCGTGCAGATCTCGCCCCTGGGGATCTGGTATTTTTCGCCACCAACGGGGATGCAACGGTGTCCCATGTGGGAATCTATACCGGCAATGGCCGCTTCATCCATGCCTCAAAAAAAGGGGAGAGCATTCGGCAGAGTTCATTGCGCAACGGCTATTTTGACGGGTGTTACGTTGGGGCGCGAACCTACCTGGGCAAGGATGGTTGAGGCCGGGCCGTTCGCTCGCCGCCGCAATCCCTGATTTTGGCGTTCAGTTCTCCCGGTCAGAAGGGCAGGGTGAAAAGGGTCGGAATCAAGGAAGTGTGTTCCTTGCAGTATTCAAGAACCTCCAACAGCATGAATATCCACATGAAGATGCTCGCGTGGATCATGGAACGAAACAGCACCTTCGGGTACACGGTAAAACTTTCCTGGGAAGTATAGGTCTTGAAGGTCGGGATGATCCTGCCGACCCGCTTGGCATAATCGGCGTACTCCTGGCCGAAAAAGGACAGCAGCCTTTCCTCCTCGCCCTTGATAACAAAGTAGTAAAAGACGAAGAAGGGGACAATGATCGCCAGAATGATCGGTTTCTGGGCCGCCAGAATGATGCCGATCGCACCGAGCAGGGAAAACAGATAGAGCGGGTTTCTGGAGATGGAGTATGGCCCGTCCTGGCATAATTCCTCGTCTTTCCTGCCGCCGATGTAGACGGTCGCCCAGATTCTTCCCAGGGTAGCGAGGATGAGCAGCGCAAACCCGAAGAGTTCCAGCGCTTCGTACAGCGGGCTTTTTATGTATGGCGATTCCGAAAAAATAATAAGAAAGACGACGATAAGGCCTAGAAGCCAGCTGAAAATAAGCCGGTAACGCTCTGCTGCTGTATGATGCATGATACTTCATTCTCCTGTTGAGGGATGATGTCGCTGTTTTAACGGATGGCCTTTTCCAGGTCCAGGCCGATGGCGTCAGTGATGGTGGCGCCCCGAAGATTGGTCTGCTCCAGATTGGCTCCGGTCAGATTGGCCCCGGAGAGGTCCGCGCCGGTCAGATTGGCGCCTTTAAGATTTGCCCATTTGAGGTTGGCCTTGGCCAGCTTGGCGTTGCTCAAGTTGGCGCCGGCCAGGTTGGCCCGCATCAGAGAAGCTTCGGCCAGATCGACGCCCTGGAGATTACAGCCCGGACAGTTCTGGCTCATCCCGCGGTAGATCATGCCCAGATCACGGCCTGCGGCCTGCGGGCTGGTGGTCTGGTAGGTCTCCTGGATTGTGGGTGTGGAAACCGGCGGAGCCTGTTCCACCACCACATCGGGAGAGGCGGTGGCGGTGGTTTTCCCGGGTTGTTTTCGGGCGCTGGCCGTGCTTTTGCCTGTCACCCCTCGTTTGACGCCCTTGGTGATGGTGAAATAACTCGATTTCAGGCCGCTGTCCGTATAGAGGTTATACTGTTCCCCCTTGCGGAACACATCGTAGCAGATCTTGTCGCCAAAACCCCAGCGCTTGAACTGGAGGCAAAGTCTGTCGTTGTCTGTTGACCAGACCCCTTCGTTTTTCTCATTCTTGGTTTTTACGGCGTACATCTTGCCATTGCCATACATCTCGATAATCGCGGTCTCGCCGTATTCATAAATGGAAATGGTGTTGTCGGAGAGAAGCGCGGTCAGTTCCGCGCCGGTGATTTTGCTTCCCTCGCCGGCGGGGATTTTTCGCGCCTCTTTTGTGCCGCAGCCTGCGGCGAGAAAAAGAAGCACGGCCAGGGGCAGGAAATAATAACGGAATAGGGCGTTCAATGGACTCTCCTTATTTTTAACCGTGGCGGAATTATCATCCGTAGTGTTCGGCAACTATTACCTGAAAAAAAATAAAACGCCATGGCCATTTTTCTGGGGACCTCTTGTTTTTCTGGACGGGTCATGCCTTAGCTGGCGCGGGGGAAAGACGGGTTACTGGATTTTTTGCATGTCAGACTCGTCATACAGGCTCTGGATTTCGTGTTCTTCCGCCAGTTCCGCCATCTTGGCCCGGACTTCCTCTTCGCTCATCCCCAGGCTTTCCGCAAGTATTCTGAGGTTGTACAGGGGTTCCCCCTTGGAGGTGTAGCCGATGGGGGAAAGCCCCGGAAAAAATTCGCCGGTGGCCTGGCTGGAAGCCTGACTGATCATCTCTCGGATTGTCGGTGGGCCAAAGAGAAACAGCCATTTCACCGCCTCGGCCCAGACCTTGCCATCTACGTTTTCGCTGGGCAGAATCGCGAGGGCCATGCCCAGGTTCCATTCATTCTTAAAGACGGTCATTTCTCTTTCCCGGCCAGGATATGCTTGAGCGATTCGATCACCTTGCTGGCCTCTTTTTTGGAAAGAGTCCCTGTCTCCGAAGTCTTGTAGTATTTCTTCAGAAAATTGGCGTAATGGGTGGACTCCCAGGCAAGATCTTCCACCAGATGCTTGAGGTACATCCTTTGCCGGAAGGTGATGCCTTCCCGGCTGGCGCGATAATGGCCGCTCCGGGCAAAATAGCGCATGAGCTTCTGAAAGCCGGCCTCATCCAGATCCCTGGCCGAACGAACCCCCGCCACCTTTTCCAGGGTGGCGCGGTATTCCTCCTCGCTTGCGCCCAGCTCCTTTTTGACAATATGGATGACGGCGAGTTTTTTATGATCCAGCACGGCGTTCTCCTCTTCTCAGGTGGTTTTCCGGCGGGTTTCAGGCCAGGCCGCGCCGGGCCAGCTCCGTGAAAAACAACGGTTCGCTCGTGAACAGATGGGTTTCAAGACCAAGGGTTGCGGCCCTGCCGATGTGGCCCTGGTTGTCATCGACAAAAAGGGCTTGGCGGGGCTCGACCTTGAGGGTGGCCAGGACATCGGTGAACAGGCTCGGCTCGCGCTTGCTTTTGCCGAGATGGTAGCTGTTGAAGACCCGGCTGAATTCCTGAAAGAACGGCTGCCGGTCATTGAGGCGGTCGAGCCAGTCGGTCTGGTCGCTGACCATGACCGGATTAAGCCCCCGCGCCCGGAGAGCGCGAACCGCGGCAAGCATCCGGGGGCGCAGGGTAAAGCGGCTGAGGATCGCCTCGGTCAGGGTCCGGTCTTCGCCGGTGATCCCGGTCTGGTTGCGGATCATCTGCCAGTAGGCCTGTTCGGTGGATTTGCCCGTTACATAGCCGCAGGCGTAGACGGCCTCGGCTGCGGTCTGAAAAAAAAGGGCCGGGTCAAGGTCGTTTTCCCGGGCGATGGCCGCCAGCCCCAGGGCGAAGCCCTCTTCGGCCAGGACGCCGCCGTAGTCGAAGAGGACGGTGGTGATGGGGGAGGCGGGCATGGCTCAGCGGCGGGCGAGCAGCCGCCTGATCCTCTCCTGCATGGGCGGGTGGGTGCTGAACAGGTTGGCCACCCCCCCGGCGGAGAGCGGGTTGACGATGTACATCTGGGCCGTGGCCGGGTTGACCTCCATGGGGCGCTGATGGTTGAAATCTTCCAGCCGCTGGAGGGCGCTGGCCAGGGAGGCCGGGTGGCCGCAGATTGCGGCGCCGGTGGCGTCGGCCAGATATTCGCGGCTGCGGGAGATGGCCATCTGGATCAGGGCCGCGGCAATGGGGGCAACGATCATCATCACGATGGCGCCGAGCAGCCCGCCGCCGCCCTCCTCGTCGTCCGAGCCTCGGCCCATGCCGAAGAGCATGGCCCATTGGGTCATGGTGGCCAGGGAGCTGATCGCCCCGGCCATGACCGCGGCCATGGAGCTGATCAGGATGTCCCGGTTCTTGATATGGGCCAGCTCATGGGCCAGCACCCCTTCCAGCTCCTCGCGGCTGAGGATGTTCATCAGCCCGCGGGTTACGGCCACCGCGGCATGGTCGGGGTTTCTGCCCGTGGCAAAGGCGTTGGGGGTGTCGCTGTCAATCAGATAGACGCGGGGCTTGGGCAGTCCGGCCCGGGCGGCAAGGGTGGCGACCAGGGCATGCAGCACCGGCGCCTCGCTCTGGTCCACCTCTTGGGCGCCGCCCATTTTCAGGGCCAGCTTGTCGCTGAACCAGTAGGCAAAAAAATTCATTCCCAGGGCCATAAGCAGGGCCACGGTCATACCACCCTGCCCCCCCATGGCCTGCCCGGCCACCATGAAAAGGGCGGTCAAGGCTGCCATCAGCATCCCGGTTTTCAAGGTGTTTCCCATAAATAAATATCCTCATCGTATGTGTCTGTCTGTTGAGCCGGACGCAAGACCCGGAAGGTGTGAGGAAATATAATTCGGGCCCCAGCCAAGTCAAGGGGGATCGGCCGGAAAATGGAGATCGAGCTGGGGCCATTCCTGCTCGCGGGTTTCGGCGAGATAGCAGAACCGGTCCCACTCCACCTCCCCGCCGGAAACCGGGCAGCGCAGGCGAACCTTCGCATCGCTGAGCCCGATCACCTGCCAGTCCCCGCCGCGCGGGCCTGAGGCAATGTGGATTTTTTGGCCGATGACAAAGGGGAAGGGGGTGAAAATCGTCACCTGATGGAGGGGCATGGCGAGGCTCCTTTTATGAGTGCCTGGTGCTGAGTGGTCAGGGCAGGTAGACGAGCAGGGCCCCGCTTTCTTCCCTGGTCTTCTTTTCCCAGTGCCAGTCGAGGATTGAGCCGTCGTTTTTCATCATCTTGAACCGGGCCGCAATGATGTCCTTGAGTACCGGGCCTTCCGGCGAGTGGATCCCCTTGCCCGTGATGACCAGAACGGTTTTCAGGTGATTGCGCCGGGCCCTGGCCAGAAAACTTGTCGTCGCTGCCTCCGCTTCGGCGGCGGTGCAGCCGTGGAGATCGAGCTGTTCCTGGGGCGGGGGAAATTTCCTGATCGCGCCCGGCCGGGACTGGGCCTGGGTCGGCAGCTCCTCTTTTTCGGTGAGAATCCCGGTCAGGGCTGCGGCGGGAATCCCGCTTGCCAGCGCCTCGGCAAAGCTGTCCGGCAGATCGTCTTCCCGGCCGGAGGAGAAAAGGAGGCCCAGGTCATCGCCGGCCGAAAGCTGGCGGATGGGCGGTTTTCTTCCTTTTTTTTTCGAGCCCCGGACGGCTGGTTCCGCCTGCCGGGGGGAGCGGTTTGGTTTGCGCATGGGTCTTTGCTGAGGGAAAAAGGGGACGGAAGAAAGCATGGTCTCTTGCAGATATGCATAGCGTTTTTTCGGGGATGAGACAAGAGGCAAAAAATAATCAGGCCAGGAGAGGGTGGGGCACTATTTGTCCCAGGCGGGGTGGTATGCTCTGCGCATGGCAGGAAATTAGAGGCCTGGTAATGCATAAAAAAAATATGGCTGATGCCTTTGTTTCTTGCCGGAATCCGCCCGGTACAATACTGTGAATCCTGACAGGGGTTTTGTGTTTATGGGGCGCTCCTGCCAAAAACATGTGTATGAGTTTTGCCTGATGAAAAAAGGAGGCCGTTACCGCACCAGCGGACTTGCTGAGGACAGCTTTGAGCTGGATCACGGGGCCGGGTTTTGAAAGCAAGCTGGGGATCACCGGCAAACGGGCCATGGATGAGGCCGAGGCCCGCGAACAGCTCCGGTCACTGAATGAATTCCTGACCTGGTATGACGGGAATCATCGCTTTACCGCTAACTGGTGCTTATTCACCCCTTCCGGGAAGGCAACGGGCGTCTTGCTCGAATGCTTGCGGTACTCATGGGGTTGCAGGCAGGGCTGCCACCTTTTGACTTCGGCGGCATCAAGGGAAAGCAAAAGCAGAGATATTTCGCCGCAGTAAAGGCCGGCATGGGATATTACTATGAGCCCATGGAAAGCATTTTCAGGGCTGTTCTGGCACGGACGTTTCGGCAGGGGTAGGCAATCCCCGTTCATGATCCACCGCAAGCGCCCGGGCCGCAGACTTTCCCGCGCCTTCGACGGCACTGGAGGTCACGACGGTTCGACGCAGGAGCCTGTCCCGGTTGCAACGGTCTTTCAGGAAGCTGTTTGTTGTGATCAAGGATGATTTTTTCATGGCCGTATTATACCGCAACTCATTGGAATGTGAAAGAACTTTGATGGTGACGGTCGGGAGCAGGGGATGAGCCGCACCATTTACCAGGGCTTCGAACCGCTCCAGAAAGATGCCCGGGGAGGCGGCAACGTAGCAGGCAGACCCCGCCGGGATATTGAGAAGCGGTCTGGCAAAGCGGTGGTGACGAGCGAGAATTACAAGGAGTTGGCCGGCAAGTGGCAAAAGAAGTTGCGGAAGTGAATTCTCCACCGCATGGAAAAGGGTTGTTTTTACAGAGTGCCAATTTGGTTGACAAGATTGGGGGGATGGGAGAGAAATCGATGCCGGTGCTGGGCTTTCGCCAGCCGAGCTTTTAATTGGGAAGTGTCCCGGATTTTGGATTTTTTCCGGATTTTTCCATCCGGAAGCGGCTCCTTTCGACCGGAAAAGCTGGCAAGTCCGCACCAGGATGTGGTAAGGCTCAGGGGGGATCAAAGAATTGCAGCCTCTGATGCCGTGACAGGAAGCATGCCTTTGAATAAACGCCGGGTTGGGTGACATGGAGCCGATACGCATCTTCATCAGCAGCGTGCAGAAAGAGTTTGGCGAAGAAAGGGCGGCACTGCGCGATTATCTGCGGGGGGACCCGCTGATGCGCCGGTTTTTCGAGGTGTTCCTCTTCGAGGACACCCCGGCCAGGGATCGGCGGGCCGATGCGCTTTACCTGGACGAGGTCGAACGTTGCGACATCTACCTGGGTCTTTTCGGAGAGGCCTACGGGCTTGAGGATGTCGATGGGCTGTCGCCGACCCACAGGGAGTTCCGCCAGGCTACCGGGCAGAAGAAGCATCGCCTGATCTTTGTCAAAGGGGCGGAGGACGCACAGCGTCACCCCGGGATGGCGACCCTGGTCGAGGAGGCGGCCGGACAGGTGGTCCGCCGCCGTTTCGTTTCCCTGGCGGAACTGATTACCGGGGTTTATGCCAGCCTGGTGGAGTATCTGGCCGACCGGGAACTTTTGCGCTTCGGCCCCTTCGATGCCGCGATCTGCCGGGATGCCACTCTTGCCGATATCTCCGAGGAGAAGGTTCTCTGGTTTCTCAAGCGGGCTCGTTTTGCCAGGGGTTTCCCTTTGGACGCGGATGCCGGGGTCGAGGCCATTCTCACCCAGTTGCGCCTGCTGCGAAACGGCCTGCTCACCCATGCCGCCGTCCTTCTCTTCGCCAGGGAGCCGCAGCGGTTTGCCTATTCCTCGGAAGTAAAGTGTGCCCACTTCCACGGCACCACGGTGCGCAAGCCCATTCCCTTCTATCAGGTTTACAAGGGCAATCTTTTCGAGCTGGTGGACCAAGCGGTCAACTTCGTGCTTTCCAAAATTGATCTGGCGGTCGGCACCAGGGCTCAAGGCCCGGAGGCCCCGGTGGCCTACGAGATTCCGCCGGAGGTAATTTCCGAGGCAATCGTTAATGCGGTTGCCCATCGCGATTATACCAGCAGCGCCAGTGTTCAGGTGATGCTCTTTGCCGACCGACTCGAAGTCTGGAATCCGGGAAAGCTTCCGCCGGTCCTGAACCTCAGTACTCTGCGGGAGCCGCATGGCTCGTATCCCGGCAATCCGCTGATTGCCGAACCGCTCTACCTGACCAAGTATATTGAGCGGATGGGGACCGGCATCCATGACATGTTCGAGCGTTGCCGCGAGGCGGGTCTGCCGGAGCCGGAGTTCAGGCTGACCGATGGCTTTGTCACCATCATCCGCCGGAAGGCGGGGCAGGCTTTCGCGGCGGTGGGAGGGCGCACCCCCGAAGTCACCCCCGAAGTCACCCCCGAAGTCACCCCCGAAGTTTTGGCAATGCTTTCCCTTATTCAAGGGGAAATGACGCGCAACGAAATTATGCGCGGGCTCGGACTGACAGACGAAAAGCACTTCCGGGAATATTACCAGCAAGTCAGCATAAAACTTGGATTGATTGAGATGACCATCCCTGATAAGCCGACAAGCAGCAGGCAAAGATACCGGCTGACGGAAAAGGGGCGGCGGGCGTTGGGATTACGGAGTGAGGGCTGATGCGGTATCTTGAAGTGGCCTGTGCGATCATCGAGGGTGATGGCCGGGTGCTTGCAGCGCAGCGGAGTGCGGCCATGAGCCTGCCGCTCAAGTGGGAGTTTCCCGGCGGTAAGATCGGGAGTGGCGAGACCCCGGCGGAGTGTCTGTATCGGGAGCTGCGGGAGGAACTGGGGGTGGAGGTTGCGATTCTGCGGGCGATACCGGTGGCCAGCCATCGGTATCCGGACATTGCCGTCACCCTACACCCCTTTGTTTGCGTTCTGATTGGTGGCAAGCTTTGCATGCACGAACATGCGGCCCTGCTTTGGCTGTTGCCGGAGGAGCTGGCCGGCTTGGACTGGGCGGAGGCGGATTTGCCGATTGTTGCAGAGTATTGCCGTGAGCGACGGGAGGGTGGGGTATTGTGAGTGAATCCAAGCTGAGCCCCGGTATTTACGATGCCCTTCTGGATGAGTCCCTGCGGGATATTCTGGTCCGGGCTCCTGAATTGCGCACCGTCTTGGGCAAGCTTGATCCCGAAGAAGAACCGGCCCGTTACGCCGCTTTTCTGGCCAGGGTGGTGGAGCAGGCCCTCCGGGAAGAAACCGACCCCGAACAGCGTCGCCACCTCTGCAACCGGATTATCTCCCTGCTGGCCGGCACTCCCGCCAAAGATCATCTGTTGGCCCGCCAGCTGGTGGCCACCGCCAAGCCGCTTTTGCTGGAAGTAACCCCGCCTCACTACGGCAGCAAAGGGATTCTCCGGCCGCAAACCTCGATGGTGGAAAGCAGCCTGTTCACCGGCTCGCCCCGTGAACCCCAGTTGAGCCACGAACTGCTGGCGGAAATGCGCTCCGCCGACGCGGTGGATATCCTGGTCTCGTTCATCAAATGGTCCGGTCTGCGTCTGCTGTTTCCGGCCTTTGAAGAACTCCGGGATCGTAAGGTGCCGGTTCGGGTCATCACCACTTCCTACATGGGGGCTTCCGATGCCCCGGCCGTGGAATGGCTGGCCGGGCTGGCCAATGTTCAGGTCCGGGTTTCCTACGACACCGAGCGGACCCGATTGCACGCCAAGGCCTATCACTTCAAACGTCACTCCGGCTTTGCCACTGCCTATATCGGTTCGGCCAATATGTCCCACGCCGCCATGACCAGCGGCCTGGAATGGAATCTCAAGGTCAGCGCCCAGGATATGGAGCACATCCTGGAAAAATTCGCCGCCGAATTTGAAACCTACTGGCACAGCCAGGAATTTCTGCCCTTTGACCCAGCCGACCCTTTGCCGTTGCGGAGCGCCATTGCCCGCGCCCGCAACCAGGGCACCGCCGGCCCGCAGGTCTTTTTCGACCTCAAGCCCCATCCCTTCCAGGAGCGCATCCTGGAAGCCCTGGTCCGAGAGCGCACCAGCCGCGACAGTTGGCGCAATCTGGTCATCGCCGCCACCGGCACCGGCAAAACGGTAATCTCCGCCTTCGATTACCAACGCTTCCGCCAGGCCAACCAGCAGCAGGCCCGGCTGCTCTTTGTCGCCCATCGCCAGGAGATTTTGCAACAGGCCCTGGCAACCTTCAGAAACGTTCTGCGGGACCAGAACTTCGGGGAACTGCTCACCGGCAACTTCCAGGCTCAGCGCCTCGATCATCTTTTTTGTTCTGTGGGGATGCTCGCCAACCGCCGACTCTGGGAGCAGGTGGGAGCCGACTTTTACGATTACATCGTGGTTGACGAGGCCCACCACGGCACTGCGTCCAGTTACCGGTCGCTCTTCGATGAGTTCTCGCCGCAAATCCTGCTGGGGTTGACCGCCACCCCGGAACGGATGGACGGCGGCAATGTGGCCGCCGACTTTGGCAATCGTTTCGCCGCCGAAATCCGCCTGCCTGAGGCCCTGGAAGAAAAACTGCTCTGCCCCTTCCACTACTTCGGGGTGGCCGACCCGGTGGCCCTGGCCCATGACCGTTTCTGGCGCCAGGGCAAATACAATGTCAATGAGCTGGAAAAGGTCTATACCGGCTCCCATATCCAGGCCAAACAGCGCTTGGAGGCCATTCTCGCCAATCTGTATCGTTACGAGCCAAACCCCGAGGCCATCAAGGGGGTGGGGTTCTGCGTCAGCATCAAACATGCCCAGTACATGGCCGAGATGTTCAACCAGCGGGGCATTGCAGCGGCAGCCTTCGTCTCCGGGGTGGATTCCGTCGAGTGCGCCTCCATGCTGGCGGACTTGCAGGCCGGTCGGCTCACCTTCCTCTTCACCGTGGATAAGCTCAGCGAGGGGGTGGACGTGCCGGATATGAATGTGGTGCTGTTTCTGCGGCCCACCGAAAGTTTGACCGTCTTTCTCCAACAACTGGGCCGGGGGCTGCGCCACGCGCCGGGCAAGGATTGCCTGACGGTGCTGGATTTTGTCGGCCAGGCCCACCACCGCTATCGGCTGGATACCAAGCTCAAGGCCCTGCTGCCCAAACACCGCTTTGCCATCGACCGGGAAGTGGAAAGCGATTTCCCCCATTTGCCGCCGGGCTGCTCCATCCAACTGGATCGCCTGGCCCGTGGCTATGTGTTGGAAAACATCCGCCACAACCTCCGCAACCTGGCAATTCAGGTGCCGGAACGCTTGCAGAGTTTCCGCGCCGAAAGCGGCCAGGAATTGACCTTCGGCAATTTTGTCCGCTACCACGATTACGAACCGGAACAACTGCTGTTGCGCGAATCTTGGAGCGGCTGGAAGTCCAAAGCCCACCTGGCCCCCATCCCCAGTGACCCGGACCTGGAGAAGCTGAAAAAATCCCTGGTGCGGGCGGCCTTTATCAACGGACCGGCAGAAATCGTCCGGCTGCGGCAAGTGCTTGTCCATTTGGCTGTCGATAACGTGGATGCTGCTCTTAAGGCAGCCGGCGAGCAAGCCACGATGATCCATTTTCGGCTATGGGGCGAAACCGGACCCAAGCTGGGGATTGCCAGCCTGAAGGAGTCATTTAACCGCCTGGCTCGCAACCCCTCGTTTCTCAGCGATCTTGACGAAATCCTGGCCTGGGCGCAAACAGAAACCGAGGCCAGCGGCCTGGTGCCGGAACTACCTTACCCCTGCCCGCTGGAATTCCACGCCCAATATGGCATCCAGGAAATCCAGGCTGCTTTTGGCAGGGCCGACCTGACCAGCGGCGGTCAGCGAGGGGTGGGAGTTCTCCATTTTGCCGAACAGAAAACTTACGCCTTACTGATAACCTTCCAGAAAACCGAAAAAGAGTTCTCTCCCAGCACCATGTACGCCGACTACCCCATTAGCCGCGAGCTGCTGCACTGGGAGTCCCAATCCAACACCAGCCAGCAGTCTCCTTCCGGCCAGAATCTCGTGGACCACGCAGCGCGGGGCTACACCATCCTGCTTTTCACCCGAGGCCAGAAGAAACGCAACAACTGCACGGTCCCGTTCACCTACCTCGGCCCGGCCGAACGGATCAGCTTTGAAAGCGAAAGGCCGATTAAAATGGTCTGGCGTTTGCGGTATTCGATGCCGGTGGTGATGTTTGAGGAAAATCGGCGGGGGGGATGATTGGGTGTGTCGTTCTGGTCTGTATGCATATCAAAGGTAGGGTTGTAAATAAATAGGGGATAAATGGAAGAGGGAATAGGTACTATGATTTCGGAATTGTCTGAAGGGGTAAGGTCTCCAGATTTACTTCCGGCGTTGGGTTGGATGTAAATCTAAAATTCTTTGTGTATGTCGGGAGGGGAAATGGGTAGACGGAGAAGGCAAAGCACTTTTGAAGATATTGTCGAAATTGCATCAAAATTCCCATGGAAGGTTGGTTTGGTCCTGGCGGTGGTATCTTATCTGGTCCTGCACACTGTCGCAGGGATTCAGGTTGATCGGCCGGCCAATCTCAACACCATGGGAAATTTTATGATCAAGCAATTCATGGTGACCGTTGTTGCCGGCTTCGGACAGATGATTCTGCCTTTTTGTTTTCTGGTCGGGGCTGGGTGGTCTTTTTTCAAGCAGCGGAAAAATGAGCGGCTTTATGACTCCATTGCCTCCTATTCTCCGGCGGGGGCGAAAGATACCGCCATGCAGGCAGTTGAGCGGTTAACCTGGCAGGAATTCGAACTGCTTGTCGGCGAGTCCTTTCGTCGCAAGGGGTATGTCGTAAAAGAAACAGGCGGTGGCGGCGCTGACGGTGGCATTGATCTTGAGATGAGCTTGAACGGCCAGAAGTATCTGGTGCAGTGTAAGCAATGGAAGGCCTTCAAGGTCGGGGTTAAGGTGGTGCGGGAATTTTTCGGGGTGATGGTGGCTAATGGCGCAACAGGCGGCTTTGTCGTTACCTCCGGCGTCTTCACGGAAGAAGCCGCCGCCTTTGCCGAAGATAAGGATATTACGCTCATTGATGGCGGCAAACTGGTGAAGATAATCAATAGTGCCCAGGCTGCCCAACACCTCGAAAAGAAGAATATCCCTCAACCAACCCTTGAGGATATCCCTTGGCTAAACAAAGAAACAAACGCCTCGCCGTCGTGCCCGAAATGTAACAGTGCGATGGTGAGAAGAACCGCCAAGCAGGGCGCAAATGCCGGGAAAGAATTTTGGGGGTGCTCGCTGTACCCCAAGTGTAAAAGTGTGGTTGCCATAACCACATAGGAAATAAACTGGGAAACGTCCCGGATTTTCCCCATGTGACTACCCGTGCGGGAAGACCAGAGGCCCACTAAAAATGAACAAAATTGCGGCGCAAGAAAAAATGGACACGCTGCCGACTATTGCGAATCTAACGGCGTTCTACCTGAGTCGTGACCGTGTTCTAGGTCTGCTGAACCATCAACACCTACCCGCGCACGTACTGGCGGCGCTTCAGGGCCACGACATTCAGATGTCGGCAGCAATCCTTTCGAATGCGGTCGGCTCATACCTGCTGCAAACGATCGCTAAAGGTAGGGTAACGACGCTGTCGCAACTGGCCTTTGAAGGAGAACTCAAGGAGGGCACCCAGTTCATCTATAACGGTCATGTCACCGGCAAAGGCTTCGCGGTTGCCAACAAGAGCCCTGCTTTGAGTCTGACAGAGAAGCTTGACGAACCTCTTGCCGGCAAAAAGCTCGTCTTCGAGTTTTCCAAGAACGGGCTGGTGAATGACACTGCGTACACCCGCATGTCTGGCTCTACGCGCCTGTTCGCGTTCGGCTACATCACGGAAATCGACGACAGCACCATCCGCGCCGTGCCTTACATCGTGGGGGATCTGGTCACAAGCAGCCACGCGATGGCCTCGCCATTCCTGCCGACACCCGAACTGCGCCCTGAGGAAATCGAGCAGTTCGCCGGAATGGACGAGACTTGGTTTCCTTCCAAAGCCGAGTTCAAGCGCATGACCATGGTCCCGGAACTGGCCGTCAAAGAACTGATCTGTCGCCTGCTTGACGAACACTCAGTGCCCAGCGATTGGGGTGGAGAGGAAAGCGATGTGATGTCGGCCAACTTGCTTGTTGATGGCCACCGTCACACAGGGGCGTTCTTGCTCAAGGGGCCGGCACGGTTTCACCCGATGAAGCCAACTGATCTTGGAAAAAATGGCGACCAACTCTATCGCCTCTTCAACATTCCTGCCCAGATCTATGTCGTGCAGCATTGCCATAATATTGGCGCCGCCGTCCGCAAGCAGGCGGAGGCGTTTGCGCTCGCACGCAGTTTTGTCGCCCCCTGTAAGATCGTTTTCATGGATGGCACCACAACAGCGCGCCTGCTGCGGGCTCATGACCTTTGGCCGGCGACAGCGCCGATTTCGAGAAGAGGCAAGGCAGCATGACGGTTCGGTCACCCCATCGCGACGCCTTGCGAATTCTGTTCGTCTTGAGGGCAGGAGGTAGCCCCGTCGAACCACCGACGGCTGAGCATGCTCTCATCTTCAAAGGCGAAGCACGCCTACAAGCGTTCGACTTCTGGATGCGAAATCCAGACTATCTTGCGGCTGAGTTGCTTGATTTATTCTCAGAGACAAAGGACAAGAGCTACTACGAAGCAGCGCAGGCGATCTTGGACGACGAGGAACCTGCCCTTCGCCGTGTTCCAATGGTCCGGTACTTCTTTGGGGCCTACGAACGCCTGGATGATGCCTTGTCAATACTGAGGTCCCGCGATCTTATTCGCATCACTGGTGTCAAAGGAGCTAACAATAAGGTCTTGGAGACAGACTTCGTTCTCACGAAGACCGGCTATGACACGTGCTCAACCGCAGTGTCACTGGAGCCAATCCTTCAATGGTACGCGGATAGGGCCGAGTTGGTAGCCAAGGTTGCGGGCACCATGGGTGGAACAGCTTTGAAGCAAAAACAGTATCAGCGCGCGAGCTACGCGGAGACCAAGTTGGGTGGGGTTATTCCTGCCATCACCGAAGATGTGCGAGCTCGCCTAACTCAGCTGCAATCCGACTAGCGATGGGGAGAAAGATGGCGCAACCCAAGGAAGAATGGCTGCAAGCGATAGCCACGAGGGCAGAAGTGGAGGCTACCGCAGTTGAGGGAGTCCTTTCCGCTCACCGAATTCGACCATCACCTGTAATCGCCCAACCTCGCAGGCTTGTTCTGAGAGAGGTCGAGTTTTCTGGCGAGAAGGACGGCGTCGCGAACGCTGGCGCTTTCGCGTTTTCATGGACGGCCCTTGATCACGGCCTGTGGGCCATGCTCTCTGAGCACAACCTGAGGGGCAAGTCAACCATCATCGAAATCGTTCGATGGATGATAAGAGGAAGACCGTCAAGCAACCTGCAAGACGATGTGCGGCGATGGGTCCATGCCGTGCGGCTGGGTTTCCTCCTTGATTCAGACGAATACGAGATCGTTGCTAAGACTCAGGGTGAGCCTATCGGTAGCCTGTACCGTATTCGTGCGCCCGGCGCTGCCGGAGGCGAACCGTCCTTGCCGACTTTGCCACCGATGGCGAGTTCGAAGCAGTCATGGCGGATTTCTTCATGCGCACGTTCGCGATGGACCCGATATCGACCTGGCGACAGGGAAGAGAAGACGAGGGGCAGTCGGTAACGCATAGCTGGGTATCTTTTTCAGGCGCCATGTTCATCGGAACCAACTACGAGGTACTCCTTGGCGACATGCCCGTCGCCACTGGCCTCACATCGCGGCTGATGCAGATGTACCTCGGCGTCCCATGGGTTTCAACACTCGCTGCTGCGAAGACCGCGCGCCAGATCGTTGAGCAAGCTGTTCAAGTTTCTGCGCGAAAAAATGAACAGGGACATGAGGCGACCAATGCGCGCATTGCAAGCATTAGCGCCCAACTGGCAGAGAAACGTGCCGAGCTAGCGAAGATTCCAAGCGATGAGGCCGTGCGCAACGCCATTGATGCCGATGTGACCGAACTGGCCGATGTCCGTCGCCAAGAGCGAGTCATGGTTGAACATGCGGAACGCGCCGTTGCCGCGCTCCGAGAATTAACCACCGTCCACCAGGAAGATCGGCGGGACCTCCAGACACACATGGATGCCATGTCCGCGACGGCAGTGTTTCGTCGCCTGGAACCGAAGTGCTGCCCTCGCTGCGATCACACGATTTCCAAGGCGAAGAAGGAGCTTGAAAGCTCCACACACGCGTGCTCTGTTTGCGGTGAGTCGATCACGAACTCCGAAGACGGCGAGGCGATCAAAGCTGAGCTGCAGGAACGTGTTACGGCATCAGAGGCTGCAGTAGCACGCGCCTTGGCCGAAAAGGAAGAAGCGGAAAGTGAATTGGCCACCCTTCGAGGAAAAGTTGATCTTCTACAAAATCGCCTTGAGTCGGCTTCTAAGGAGCTAGGTTCCGCAGTGCGGCGGCAAGATGCCGCAATGGCCGTGGCGGGTCTGCAAGGTCGGCTGGAAGAAGCCTCGATAAACCCAGTTGCGCAAGCTGACGATCGAAGCGGCGAACTGAAAATTCTGTCTGCCGTCGTGGCGGAAACGGAGGCTCGGGTTAAGGCCGTGCGGGACGGATTGCTCACCGATGTTTCTGCACGCTTGGTCGAATACGCCAAGGCCTTCGGAATGGAGAACTTGTCGGAAGCGTCACTGAAGGGAAACGCGGTTCTGTCGTTGGTCAAAGGGGGGGTGCCCACGAGCTACAGCAAGGTGACGGAAGGCGAGAAGCTGCGACTGAAGGTGGCGGCCGTTCTTGCGATGATCGAAATTGCTGAAGCGCGGGGTATTGGCCGGCACCCGGGATTGCTCATGATTGATTCGCCCGCTGCTCAAGAGGTATCTCCAGTCGACGTGGATCACCTCATTGCCGGGCTTCAGGCAGTTTTCACCAAGCTGCCGCATTTTCAGGTGTTTGTCGCCGGTATCTCATCCAAGGCGATAATCGATCACATACCGGAAGCGCATCGCCGTGAGGTTACCGGCAACGCCTTCCTATGGTGACTGGCATGCTGCATCCCATCGAAGCCGAACTCATAGAGATCGTGAAGAGCGGGCGAGACTGGCAGTTGGAAGATCTTGGCGGGATCGCTAAACTCGCGCTGGCAGCACGATCGCTCGGCAGTACGCCCATGATGCCCGAGCTGCTTCATCCGCTTGTGTTGGGGTGGAGCAATGCCAAGGCGGCTGATCGAGACGCGCACAAGGGTGTCCTGCATGATCTATTGGATGTCGCGACAACAGACTTCATACTCCTTGAGGCAGTCGATATCTTAGAACATCATCGACCGCTGCCGGACGACGGAGATGAGTGTTGCTTCATGCTTTTCCTGGCAAAGGCAGCAACAGGCGACCATTCGCTATCTGGGTTATCGCGCAGCGCAGCACTTGATGGCGCTTTTCGCTGGGCCGGCGACAACAGACGCTGGCAGCTTCGCTTACTGGACTTCTTCCTCGGTCTTGCACCAGGTGACGACACAGAGTTCCTGCGACGGGCCGCCAAGATTGTCGGCGTCGCTTTTTCGCACTGGCGCGACAAGGAACTGGTCGAGGTTCTGCGCAAACTCGCTCAACTCGAAGCGGTTCGGCCTGAGGCAGCTTTCGAGTTGGGGATGGCGGTTCTTGCTGAAGCCATGGATAGAGCGGACAGCAACGCAGCAGCTACCGCCTTCCGTGAGGCCAGAGACTGGTTTGGTGAGTCCGACGGGGTATCTGAGCACCGTCCGGAAGCCAGTTTGTACCTTGATGGCCTTGACCTACTCCTGAGCTTCCACAGCGGTGTCGCAAGCGCATCGTTCGGTACCGTGAGCGCCCGCGTTCAGCAGCACGCGTTCGAGCTGCACGCCTGGTCCGGAGGCTCCGGCCCTCCGTGGTTGGGGGCAAGACAAACCGAGGCGGCGTGTTGGAGCGCGTTGGCCAGTGCCGTTGCGGGGCTGGCAGGCTCACTTGACAAACCAAGTTGGTGGGAGCCGGCAGCTGTCATCGAAGATGGTCTCCTATCTGTGTACAGCGCAGGTCGATCGATCTTGCGTCGAAATCAGCACGGTGGCATCGAAGCGATGGTCAGACCTCGAATACGCGCAAGTGTCGCCACGCAGGCCGGACAGGCGCATCAAGTTCGCACGTGGCTCCAACAAAACGCGACCCACGAATGGGCTGCGGAAGCGCGAAATCTGATTGCACAGATTGATGCTTTCATTGAACAGTCAGGCAGTCTGAAAAACCCTCCTGAGGCGGCGAGCGAACGGACCTCGCTCGCCGCCATCATCGCAAGGTCCAACTTCCCGGAAGAACAGAGGGATGTCCTCTACGGTGTAGTCGAGAACGCCGTGTCTTTGCAACTTGCCAACCTGACAGGTGCCGAAGCCGATGTTATCGAACGCTGCTGTAAGGAGGCGCGGGGACACACTGATTACAGCGCGAACACGAATGGGGCACGTCTCTTCGACACCGTGCTTCTCTGGTTGGTCCGTTTTATTTTCAATCGCTTGGAATTGACTAGGGGCGACGACCCAACTGGCGCCTACCTCTTCGAACGCGATGACGGTTCACTGCCTCACGAGGACGAACTACAGCGGGACTTTTTCCGCTGGGTGGCAACGTATGCCGCCGGGAGCGACCTTGAACCGACAAACATTGCGAGTGGCAGAGCAGACATACGCCTGAGGTCTGGCCCCGAACGTCTCGTTGTCGAGGTGAAGCGCGAGGAAACAGACTGCTCCTTCGATGCGCTCCTCAAATCCTATGCAGCACAAACTACGGACTACCAGAACGTCAGTATCCGGTTGGGCGTATTGTTGGTGCTCGACCTTGCAACACCCAACCGCGAAGGTACTCCGTATCTAACGAGCTTGTTTGAGATGCGCCACGTTCGCCGCTGCGGCGAGTCCCAGTCACGGCTGATCTTGATCGTCAAGGTTCCAGGCCGGCGGAAGAGGCCGAGCGACCTTACCAAGCTTGCCAAAACCAACCGACTGTAGACGGCGGAAACGCTGTAGGAAAACCAGGGACATCCATGATAAGAGAAGAGGGACGGTTACGGTAGGAATGCCGGTTGCCCGGCACCCCCCGCACAGATCCGGAAGAAGGGGCGGGACACTCTTAAACAATTAAGTAAAAAATATGCCAGTTTAATTTCTTAAGAGCGTCCAGTGCTTGGGAGTGAACAACCTTGGCCATTACGGTCGATGGGCCTTTGCCGAATTCACCGAAGTATAGCGGATTGAATCTGATTTCGAGGCCAGGGTGGCGGAGGAGTTTGACAAAATGGTTGCACGATTTGTTAAGGGTGACGCATGAGCAACATTTAATTGTTCGAGTCCAAGAAGATCCGTTCTGTTTGGCATGATATAGACAGCAAGTGGTATTTCTCGGTTATCGATGTGGTTTCGGCACTGACCGACAGCCGGAATCCTAGGGATTACTGGTATCGCATCAAACAACGGGAGAAAATTGGCGGCGTTGAACTGTCGACAATTTGTCGACAGTTCAAACTTGGAATAGTCCGGGACGCCCTTAAGATTTAAATATTTGGGGGTATTATAGGGGCAGGCTAGAATTTCGGACATTCGCCCGCAAACTCACTGAGTATTCCGGCGGGAAGCCGGGCAAGGATTCCAGTCTGATTCCGGCCAAGTGATTAGCATCCCATGTTGTTGGCTGCGCCTTTGGGCGGTTTGTTGCGGGTACTTCGGGTATTGCTGGAAGGCGTTTGAGTTTTATTGGAGCCCTTCGGCTTTTTGATGGTGACGTGTGGCTCCAGGCCGGCAGTTGTGGCCATGTCCATCATCGAATCTATCGAAAACAGGCTGATTTTGCCGCGCATCAGGTCAGACATGCGGGGCTGCGTGATGCCCAGGAGCTGGGCAGCTTCGGCCTGAGTTTTTCCGCTGATTTTTACCCATTCTTGCAGAGCCATCATAAGCTCCGACCGGGCGCGCATGCCGGCGGCCTGCCGAGGAGTGTCTTCGATGGCATCCCAGATGCTGGTGAATCGTTGCCCCTTGCTCATTGCTGTTGCTCCTTCATCAAGTCTTTGTAACGCTTTCGCGCCAAGCGGATATCTTTCTGGCTGGTTTCCTGCGTCTTTTTCTGGAAGCAGTGCAGGACATAAATCGCTTCTGCCAGCTTTGCCAAGTAGATAACTCGGAAGGCTCCGGCTTCATCTCTGATCCGAATTTCTTTGACGCCCTGACCGATAGTGGTCATGGGTTTCCAGTCGTCCGGCTCCTCGCCGCGTTGCGTTGTACTTTGTCCACTTGGAAGCCGGCTTCTTGGCGAGCACTGTTTGGGAAGTCGCGTAAGGCTTCGAGGGAGTCTCCAAGAAATTCAACGAGCTTGATTAGCATGAGACAAATATACAAAAACTTGTAACAATAACGCAAGGAAAAAATGACCCGGTGTACGGAAGCGGGGCATCCATGTGAAGAGGGCCTGGACGTTGCTTGCTATTTTTCTAATTCTTACCGCAGGTCGTACCAAACCCCACGGCCGTTACCGTGCTGGTTCAGCGTGCCGCGTTCGACCAGCGTGCGGAAATGCTGTTTGAGCGTGTTGCGGCTGGCCCCGGTCAGCTTGATGGCCTCGCCAATGGTGACGCGGCCGTGCTCACGGACGAACTCGACGATTTGTAGCTGCAGTTCAGGCAGGGCCGCCAGCACGATCTTTTCGCGTTCTACCTTCTTCTCCAGTCGCCGCACCTGCTCAGCCAGAGAGCGCAGGAAGAAAACCAGCCACGGCTGCCAGTTCGGGGAATCCGTGCGGATCGTGCCTTGGGTCTGCCGCAGCGCCAGGTAGTAGGCCTCCTTGCTCTGTTCAACCACGCTTTCCAGCGAGCTGTAGGGCACATAGGCGTAGCCGGCCTGCAGGAGCATGAGGGTGGTCAACACCCGGGAGAGCCGACCGTTGCCGTCCTGAAAGGGATGGATCTCCAGAAACACGACGACAACCAGGGCGATGATCAGCAGCGGATGCAACCGGGCCGTCTCTCGCTCCCGGCTCACCCACGCCACCAGTTCAGTCATCAGTCGCGGGGTGGCGAACGGGGTGGCGGTTTGGAACACGATGCCGATTTGCGCGCCGTTTTCGTCGAAGGCGGCGACGCTGTTCGGGTGGGTCTTGTAGCTGCCGCGATGTCGGGTGTCCTTCTCGCTGTAGCGCAGGAGGATCTGGTGCAACTGCTTGATGTGGTTCTCGGTGAACGGGATTTTCTGCCAGGATGAAAACACCAGGTCCATCAGCTCGGCATAGCCGGCCACTTCCTGTTCGTCGCGGCTGGTAAAGGATTTGATCTCCAGGTTTGCGAGGAGTCGTTCCACCTCCCGGTCGGAGAGTTTGCTGCCCTCGATGCGGGTGGACGAACCGATGCTCTCGATGGTGGCAACCAGCCGCAGGGCCGACAGTCGGTCTGGAGCAAGGGTGCCCAGGGCGCGCCAGGCGCCTTTGAACTCGTCGATCCTGGCGATGATGCTCAGAATCTCTGGAGTGATCTGGAGGGTGTCGGTCAGTAACATGCGCCAATGCTACACCCATTTACACCCAATTGCAAGCTTGCTGTAAGCCTGCGAAAGAAGAGGTCAAGAACCGGGGTCAAGCTCGACTTACTGACATTTGGGAAATTGATGAATACAAGCTGGGGCAGGTTTTGAAAAGCAGCTTTCCGACTTACAGTTGGCAGGATATCGTGACTTTAGAGCGGTATACCGCTGGTCATCCGGGGCCTTTTATTCTTTTCTGAGCAATCTCTTGGCCACCTCGGCATACACCTCAAAATCCGCCCGTTTGCCGATGCCGACCACCTCGACGATTACCTCTTCCTCCACGATCCGGTATACCACTCGGATCGATTTCCGGACCGCATACAGCTTATAATAACCGGTCAGCTCAAAACCGCGCAGGTTGCCGAGCGGCTGGCCTAGATGGGGGGCGGCTTCCAGCTTTTTGAGCTGGGTGGCGACCAGCTTCTTGAGCGAACCGTCCAGAGCCCTGAAATCAGCGGCTGCGTCCTCGGTGAACACCACCCTATAAGACAATGCCTTCCTCCTGCAGGAGTGAGTCCAAGGGGATCAGTTTGCCGGTGGTTTCCTTTCTTTTGGTGATGAGGTCGTAAATCTCGAGGTGTTCGACAAACTCGACGATGTCCGCCATGTATTCATACTCCTCGACCGGCAGGATGACCGCAGTGATTTCATTATTTTTGACCACGGCGGTCTTGTTTCTTCTGTGTTCGGCAAGTTCCGTAACGACCCTGCCGAAGTTCTTTGCCGCAGCAGTGGCGCTAATCATTTCATCCCGCGTAAAATTTGCCCGCATGTTATCTTTCTCCTTGTTAGACGTATTATTATACGGAATATAATACGATTAAAATACCGCTTCCCGCAACCATAATTTGGTGGGAGATGAGGGGAAATGTGTGCAAGGGGCGGGACGCTTTTAAATAATTAAGTAGAAAATAGGAGAGAGGGGGGGAGGAGGGACGGGAGGTTGCTTTCTATTTTTCTAATTTTATGGCAATAGCTAATTGGCAAGCAGCCCCTCTCCCTTTCGCCCTCAGCTTCCCGCTCTACCCGGAACTCCCTTTGCCCTCCGTGGTACTGGATCAGGCTGGCTCGGCGTGCAGTCTCAGTCCCAACGCCTTGACTACCTTCAAGATGGTGCCGAATTCCGGGTTACCTTCGGCTGAGAGAGCCTTGTAGAGGTTTTCCCGCGCCAGGCCGGTGTCCCTCGCAAGCTGGGACATGCCACGGGCACGGGCAATTACCCCCAGGGCATGAGCGATGAAAGCGGGGTCGTCGCCAGCCTCCTGGAGGCAGGCATCCAGGTAGGCGGCCATGTCCGCATCGGTCTTCAGATACTCCGCGGAGTCGTATTTGGTAAATTTTTCAGCCATGGCTTTGTTCCTCCCATTCTTGAGCGATCCGCTTCGCCTGTTCGATATCGCGGCCCTGTGAACTTTTGTCCCCGCCACAGAGCAGTACCACCATTTGCACGCCGCGTTGCATGCAATAGAGCCGATAACCCGGCCCGTGGTGGATGCGCAACTCGGTAAGCCCATGCCCGATCGGTTGTGCATCGCCGAAGTTTCCCATGGCCACCCGGTCCAGCCGGGCATGGATGCGCATCCGCGCCTGATAATCCTTCAGGTTGGCAAGCCAATGGGCAAAGGTGGCGCTTTGGATAATTTCGAGCACGAATGATTGTATCTTGTAAATTACAGATCGTCAAGGTGTTTGCCAACAGCGAGTTGAGTGGGGGCAGGATCGGGAATTCTGGGGACAGTTTATCTAATTATTGAATCCACCGGATAATCGTGAAATTCAAGGTGAAAACTAGGGCCACTCCCCCTATTGGGAAATGAGAGGAAATTCGATACATCCCCCAATTTATCAGCCGTCAGCGGAAGCGCTGAGATTGGGGCAGGAGAAAGCGTTACAGACGTGAGCGTGCCGCCTCGTACACCTTCTGTTTGTCGCGGCGTCCTACGGAAATGACGGTAACGAACACCAACTGGTCATCTACTCGATAGACCAGCCGATACCCGGCGCTACGCAGTTTGATTTTGTAGCAGTCCGGCATACCGGTAAGCGCGGCGGACGGCACCCGCGGATTTTCCAGACGTTCGGCCAGCTTCTTTTTGAGCGGTTCGCGGATGCTGGCATCCAGACGGCGCCATTCGGCCAGAGCCAATTCGTGAAAACGCAGCTTATAGCTCATCCAGCCCCACCTCAACAAAGGGGCCATCGCCTCTTTCCCTGACCAGCTTCGCGTCTTCCATATCTTCCAGATATGCCATGAGCCGTTCATAATAAGCGGCCGGGAGCAGATATGCCTCGGGCCGGTTGTGGTTCAGAATAGCCACTGGCGAGTCGTCTGCCTGCTGAAGAATGGCGGCGAAATTCCGCTTCAATTCGGTAACGCTGACGGTGGTGTTGGAGTAAATAGTGTCCATTGTCGTAACCCCTTAATAAATTAATGCATTAATTGATGTCTAATATAACATCAATTAATGCAAAAGCCAAGAGTACAACCAACGAATAGAGTAAATCCGGGACACTCTCCGTATTAATCGTATTTTACGTGGGCGGCTTTACAGCCAGTTCTCAACCGGCAGATCAAGGATTCGTGAAAACTCGGCGGTGTTGGCGGTAACCATAATCAAGTCAAGGGCCAAGGCGTGGGCGGCAATAAGCAGATCATTGGGGCCGATGGGAGCGCCGCTTGCTTCCAACTCTGTCCGAATCTCAGAATAAAGACGGTCGGCATCCGCATCCGGCGCCAGAACCTCAATGACGGAAAGGATATCTTCCACTCTGGCGTAAGAAGCGCGGAACCCTTTTCCCGGGCACCAAAGCGCAACTCGCAGGCAACCACGATGCTGGAGCAGACGGTGCGCCCTCCCTTTTCGGCAATCCGTTGTGCCACCTTGCCGGCAAAGGTGGCGGCTCAGGTCGGAGATGATATTGGTATCCAGCAGATAAACAAAGCCGCTCATCTCATAACTCAATGTCCTCAAGCGGCATCAGCTTTTCGTCCACATCAGGAAATTCTTCGGGCAGAGGCTCCCAGCCGGCAAGCATTGCCAACAGGGAACGGCGCCGCACCGCTTCAATGATCAGCCTGTCCCCTTCCCGGCGGATCACCGCTTCATTGCCTTGCAACTCGAATTCCCGCGGAATGCGTACCGCCTGATTCCTGCCGTTTTTAAAAAGCCGCACATGTTTTTCAGCCTGCATGATCTCCCCCCAATGCGTTGTATATGCCTTGGCATGTGTTAGCACAGCGACGGATCTTCGACCAAATAAAAAATCAGGATTGAGGTCCCGGGGCAGGTTTGACTTACTGCCATTTGCTCTCCTGAAACCTGGAAAAATGCAGGGGAATTCTGGGGACGGGGAGTTCCGGGGGCAGCTTCCCGAACTATCGCGGGAAGAGCGAGGGGGGTACCCAACAGGGGTGTACCCGCTTGCTGGGCAATATTTTGCTCAGTCCATTCCTGGACTGTTTGCCCCCATAATTTTGACCAGCCTGGCCCTGCTTAATACCCGGGGACTGAGTATTGCCAGAAACTTGTAGAGCGGCCCGCTGATCACCGTAGGTTTCGTCCTCCTTTTCAGGGCACGGATCGCTTCTTTCACAACAACTTCAGGAGGATAAGACGGGCGATTAGCCTCTTTCGTTCTTGTTTTTCCTAAGGCAATCAGGTGAAAATCCGTATCGGTGACTCCTGGCAACAGAGCCATGACATAGACCTCTTTATCCTTGCATTCATACCAGAGCGCCTCGGTAAAGTTGGTGACGAAGGCCTTGGTGGCGCTGTAAACAGCCCCGCCAGGAAACGGGAGGAGAGAAAGCACCGACGAAACATTGATCAGCGCATCGCCTGCGGATGCAGTATTCAGGAAGACATGAGAAAGCTGGACCAAGGCGCTGATGTTGAGCTGAATAAGATTATGGATTTTCGCGATGGGGATATTTTCGAACTTCTCGTATATCCCATATCCGGCGTTATTTATTAACAGTGAATATCTTGTGTCGCGTATCTCCTGGGAAACGGCAGCCAGATCATCTTTGTCAGTCAGATCCGCTCTGATAAAGCGGTGGTTACCGCCGAGATCATCGACGAGCCTTCGGAGTTTCTCCTCATTTCTCGCAACGCAGGTAACCGTGTATCCTTCCTTGGCGAGCTCCTTCGCAAAAACCAAACCAATTCCACTGCTTGCCCCGGTTATAAGTGCATTTGCGTTTTGCATGAAGGGTCTCCTGCGTTTCAGGGGCCACCGCCTTTGCGAGGCATCAGCTCGCCTCAAAACGGCCCCCATATCTTATGGATTCCAGGGTATCATGGCAGATGTTGCCGGACAACATGGAAGATCAAGGGGCGGTCTTAATTTAATAACTTGATGACGAGGGCGCCCTAACGTCAAACCCTTTGTGGCAGTGACGCCGGCTTTCTCGGTGACAATTTCGCTTTCTTGCCTTAAAAATGTCAAGCATGGGGATTGAAAGTGGGGTCAGAGAGGGCCGTCCAGGATTTGATGCGTTTTTTGCCACAAACAAGGAAACAGAAGAGCATGAAGAAAGAGCAAGTGGCGGTGCGGGAGGGGGTGATCCGGCTGGGGCAGTTTCTCAAGCTGGCCGGGGTGGTTGATACCGGCGGCGAGGCCAAGGCCCGGATTCAGGAGGGCGAGGCCAGGGTTAACGGCGAGGTGGAAACCCGGCGGGGCCGGCAGCTTGCCCCAGGCGATCTGGTGGAGTTTGGTGGAGCCGCCCTGGAGGTTGTGCTGCGACCGGGCGATTAGGGCTTTTCCGCCAGGGCCTTTTCGTAGGCGCGCCTGGTGTCGCGGTTAAAGCAGACAAAGAGGATGGCGGTGAGGGTTTTGTTCTCCGCCAGGGCTTGGCGCGCCTCGTGTACCGCAATACGGGCCGCCTCTTCCTTGGGATAGCCGTAGACCCCGGTGCTGATCGCGGGAAAGGCGATGCTGCCGAGGCCGGATTCGCGGGCCAGGGAAAAGCAGCTTTGGTAGCAGCGGGCCAGCAGCTCCGGTTCGCCGTGGACGCCGCCGTGCCAGACCGGCCCCACGGTGTGGATGATCCAGGCGGCGGGCAGACGGTAGCCCTTGGTGAGCCGCGCCTCGCCCGTCGGGCAGCCGCCCAGGCTCCGGCAGGCCGCGAGCAGTTCCGGCCCGGCAGCCCGGTGGATGGCGCCGTCCACCCCGCCGCCGCCCAGCAGAGAATTGTTGGCGGCGTTGACGATGGCATCGGCTTTGATCCTGGTGATATCCTCTTCGGTTAATTGAATTTTTTCGCCGGTCATGCTCTCCTCCTCCGATTTTTTTCTTAATTATATGCGGAAAGAGGGGGGTGGTGGGCAATAAAAAAGGCAGACCCGAAAAGGGATCTGCCTTTTTTGTTGCGAATGAGGGGGAAACTCAGATGCCGGAAGCGGCGCTGGTCATCTGGTCGTAGAATTCGGTGATCTGGTTTTTCTTGTCGGATTCCATGCAGGCCATGGCCGCCCGGGGATGCTGGTTCATGACCCCGCCGACCATGTAGGGGATGAAGTAGCCCCAGTCTATTTTTTCCCGCCAGGGGAGAATCTCCTCCTCGATGGCCTTGATGAGCGGACGCACGTTGAATTTGGGGTTTTTGAGGAAGGAGAGCAGCAGCTCCGTGGGGCAGTTGCCGGCGCCGCGCCCCATGCCGTACAGGGTGGCATCCAGATAGTTGATTCCGCAGATTATCGAGGAAATGGTGTTGGCAAAGGCCAGCTGCTGGTTGTTGTGGGCGTGGATGCCGATGGTTTTGCCCGGCAGCCTCTCCATGTATTTTTTGGCCAGCAGCTCGATGTCTTCCTGGTAGAAGGCGCCGAAGCTGTCCACCAGGTAGATGACCGGCACCCGGCTGTTGGCGAGATCGGCGAGCCCTTCCTCCAGCTCCCGCGGCCCCACGGTGGAGACGGCCATCAAGTTGATCGTCGTCTCGTAGCCCTTGTCCTGGCAGTGGTGGGCCAGGGCGATGGCCTTGTCGATCTGGTGGATGTAGCAGGCCACCCGCACCATATCGAGGACGCTTTCCTTTTGGGGGCGGATGTCGTTGTAGTCGATGCGGCCGATGTCGGCCATGGCCGAGAACTTGATCTTTTTTTCCCCCTCGCCGATGATGCGCAGCAGATCATCCTCGGCGCAGAATTTCCAGGGGCCGACCTCACTGCGGGAAAAGGCGCACTCGGAGCTGAGGTAGCCGATCTCCATGTAGTCGACCCCGGCCTCGGTCAGCCCCTGATAGACGGAGCGGACGAACTTGTCGTCGAATTGCCATTTGTTCATCAGGCCGCCGTCGCGGACAGTGCAGTCAATAACTTTGATTTCCGGTCTGAACATAGGTGAATCTCCCTGGGAAAGGCGTAATTTTACGAACTAAAGGAGTAGGATCATACCCGATCTTTCGTTTGGCGGCAATGCTCGAGAAAATTTTTCACGTTTTCGCCGATCCTGGCAGGGTTTTTCTCTTTTAACGCCACGGCGCCGAAAAGGCTGGTGGATACCCCCACCGCTGCGGCGCCGGCCGCGAAGTACTCACCAAGATTGGCCATGGTTACCCCGCCCACGGCAACGAGTTTAAGCTGATCGAAGGGGCCGAGGAGATCCTTGAGGTACCGGGGGCCGCCCATGGCGCCGCAGGGGAAGACCTTGATCAGATCGGCGCCGGCGGCCCAGGCAGCGTACACCTCGGTGGGGGTCAGCGCCCCGGCGACAATGGGGATGCCTGTTGCCCTGGCATACTCGATCACCTTCAGGTCCAGATTAGGGGTCACCAGAAACATGGCCCCGGCCGCCACTCCCCGCTTCGCTTCCTCGAGATTGCGGATGGTGCCCATGCCCAGCAGCTTGCCTTTCGGCACGGCGGGGCGGCATTTTGCTACGATTTTCTCGGCGCCCGGGGTGTTCATGGTGATTTCCAGGGCGGTGAGCCCGGCGGCAAAGGAGGTCTGCATGACCTCGCCGAAGAAATCATCTTCCACCCCCCGCAGTATGCCGATGACCGGGATATCAAGCTTCATGGGTTGTTCCTTTCTGGATTTATTCTGCTTACCTGGCAATCTCAGTTGCACGAGGAAGACGCTGTACTCCTCGATGCTGCCGGGGCTTTGCAAACTCGGCTGCGCCTCAAACAGTGCAAATCCCTTTTTTCGGCAGCCTCTCCGGTGCTCGGCGGCGGGCCAATGGGATTTTAACTGCATATGAAAACAACGGGCTTTACTGATACTGCACAGGTCGCAGATTTTTTTCGCCGAGATATTGTACCACGCAGGATTTGTCCCCTCAACTTCCGCCTATTTTCTGGGCTTGCTCCGGCTGGTGGGCTGGGCCTGCCAGGGGTCGTCCGGCCAGTGGTGCTTGGGATAGCGGCCCCGGAGCTCTTTTTTCACCTCATGGTAGGCCCCTTCCCAGAAGCCGTGCAGGTCCTGGGTAATCTGCATGGGCCGCTGGGCCGGGGAGAGGAGGTGGAGGAGGACCGGCACCGTGTGGTTGCAGATCTTCGGGGTGTCGGCCAGGCCGAACATTTCCTGGAGACGCACCGCCAGGATCGGCGGCTCGCCGGGGGTGTAGCGCAACCGAACCCTGGAGCCGCTGGGCACCGTGAGGTGAGTGGGGGCCTCCCGGTCCAGCCGGCTCTGCTGTTGCCAGTCGAGCCGGGCGGCGAGGATGGCGGCCAGATCGAGCTTCTTCAGCTGTTCCATGCTTCGTATCCCGGTGAGGTAAGGGGGGAGCCACTGGTCCAGGCTTTGGCGCAGAGACTCATCGGAGAGTTCCGGCCAGCCCGCTTCCGGCTGCCAGAGGCGCATGCTGCTGATTCTGGCCTGCAACTCCCGGGCCTTGTCGCTCCAAGGCAAGGCGGCAAGGCCAAGGCTGCGGAGGCCGGAGAGCAGGGCACCCTGCACCGCCTCGGCGGAGGGGTTGTTCAGAGGGGCGGTATCCAGGATCAGCTCGCCCAGCCGCAGGAACCGCTGCCCCTTGACCGTGCCGCTCTCTGCCTCCCAGTACACCTTATCCTCCCTTTGCAGCCGGGAGGCGAACAGGGAGAGCAGATCTTCCCTGGCCAGGGGGGCGGCGAGGAATATTCTCCCCTCGGTTTTGCCCGCGTCCAGTTCGGCCACCGCCAGATACTCGTGGGCCGCGAGCCGGTCATGGGCTGGGAGTACCGCGCCCAGGCCGGAAGTGAGCTTGTACTGCCCCCACCCCTCACCCCGCCGCTGCGCGATCCGGTCCGGGAAGGCCAGGGCCAGGAGTTCGCCCGCGGTTGCAGCTGTCTCCCCTTTCTTGGCGTGGGCGGTCTTGGGCAGGTGCTCCAAGAGCTGCCTGCTGGTCTGGACCACCCTGCGGCAACCATCGGTGTCCGCCTCCAGGGCTTTGGCCGCGGCCGGGCCTTCGCTGCGAAAGACCGTCAGGGCGTGGAGCCGGTCTTCGATATCCGCCGACCGCTCCCGCCCCTTGCTGATATCACGCTCAGAGAGCAGGGCGGCAAGGTCGCAGGCCAGAGGGCTCGCGTTATGTTCGGCCGCCGCCAGCAGCATGTGGCCGAGGCGCGGGTGGGCCGGAAGTTCTGCCATTTTTTTGCCGAGCGGAGTGATCCGCCCCTGCGGCTCCAGGGCGCCGAGGGCCAGGAGTACGGCTTGGGCCTGGGCGAAATGGCCGGTCGGCGGCGGATCGAGCCAGCTTAAGGCCTCAGGTTCATGCACCCCCCAGCGGGCCAGATCCAGAACCAGCTGGCTAAGGTCGGCGGTAAGGATCTCCGGCGGGTCGAAGGGCTTGAGGCCGTGCTCCTCGCCCAGGCTCCACAGCCGGTAACAGTATCCCGGGCCGAGGCGTCCGGCCCGGCCGGTGCGCTGGGTGGCCGAGGCGCGGGAGATGCGTTGGGTGGTCAAGCGGTTCAGGCCGCTGTTGGCATCGAACTGCGGGCTTCGCCTCCAGCCGCTGTCCACCACGGTATGGATCCCCTCGATGGTGACGCTGGTTTCGGCGATGGGGGTGGCCAGGATGATGCGCCGCCTCCCCTTGGGGTCCGGCTGCACCGCGGCGGTCTGGGCGGCGATGCTCAGGTCGCCGTACAGGGGATGGATGGCGATTTCTCCCGGCACCAGGGCAGAGGAGAGCAGCGTTTGGGTGTAGCGAATCTCCGCCGCGCCGGGGAGGAAAGCCAGGATATCGCCCGGCTGCTCGACTAGCGCCCGCTGAATGGCGGTGGTCATCTGTCTGGCGATCTCCCGGGGCTGAGGCTGGTGCAGTTGTCCGCTCCGGCAGTATTCCACGCCCACCGGGTAGCTTTGCCCCTTGCCCATGACTACCGGGGCATTGCCCAGCAACCGACTGACCGCGGTGGTGTCCAGGGTGGCGGACATGATCAGCAGTTTGAGATCCTCCCGCAGACCGGCCTTCACATCCAGGCAGAGGGCCAGGGCCAGATCAGCCTGCAGGCTGCGCTCGTGGAACTCGTCGAAGATGATCAGCCCCACCCCGGCCAGCTCGGGATCGGCCTGAATCCTCCGGGTAAGCACTCCTTCGGTGACCACCTCCACCCTGGTGGCCGGAGAGATTTTGCTCTCGAAGCGGACCCGGTAGCCCACGGTCTTCCCGACCTCCTCGCCCAGCTGCCGGGCCATGAAGGCGGCGGCCAGCCGGGCCGCCAGCCGGCGTGGCTCCAAGAGCAGGATGGTCCGCCCCGCCAGCCAAGGCTCGGCGAGCAGGGCCAGGGGCGCCACCGTGGTCTTGCCCGAGCCGGGCGGGGCGCTGAGGACCACGGCCTGGCGGCTGGCCAGTTCGAGCCGCAGCCGGGGCAGAATTTCGTGGATGGGGAGGGCGGAGTTCAAGCCGGGATTCCCGACTGAGCAGGCCGGGCTCTTTCCCAGGCAAGCATCGCGCCTTTGCGGGCCTGGCCCCAGCGATAACCGCCGAGACCGCCCGAGGCCGGCAGCACCCGATGGCAGGGGATGAGAAAGGCGATGGGGTTTCTGGCCACCGCGCCTGCCACGGCCCGGACGGCGGTGGGCCTGCCGATGGCTGCGGCCAGTTGTCCGTAGCTGAGTGTGTTCCCGCAAGGTATGCGCAGCAAGGCCTGCCAGACCATAACCTGAAAGGGGGTGCCCTGGGCAAAGAGGCGTATGGTTTGGCGGTTTGCGCCCTGGTGGGCTGCGCTGAAAACCGCCGTCGCTGTCCGGGCTGCGGCGGCATCATCCTGCCGCAGCTGCGCCTGGGGCCAGGCCTGCCGCAGAGCAGTCCACTCCCCTTCTTCTTCCCCGGCCTCGGGGAAGGAAAGACGGCAGATCCCCGCAGGGGTTTGGGCCACCAGGCACCGGCCGAAGGGGCTTGAGGCAAAGCCGGCGCTGATGGGCAGATCCTGGCCGGAGGAGGTCAACGCGCCGAAGACGGCGAGCTCGGAAATCTGGACGGAGGGGCACGGATGATTGTTCATGGGTTTATGATGCCATGAATGGCGGGGCGTTGCCAGCCGATTCTTGCAACTGGGCTGTTGACGGCATTTTCCCCGCCCCGGCAAAAGCGGCCGGCAGGGAATAACTTCTTCCGGCGCAGGAGGAATCGCTGTTTGTCCTTGTTTCCCGGCACCACTCCATCTAGAATGGATTTGGGCAAGGATGATGCTCCCGAGAAACCGGCCTGCGGTTGTTCGGCTTTTCCCAGGTGAGGCGCGATGATCGAGTTTGCCGAAGATGAAAAAATGGTCCTGAAGATGGCCTGCCTGGTCATCGACCATCCGCCGCCACCTTCAACCTGACCCTGTCGCTGACGAAGGCATAGATCAATGGCAAAATACCCAGAGATGTTCAAGAATATCCCCGCCGCCGGCGAGCCTTCCTCACCTGCGGAGCGGGAAAGCGAAGCCGGGCCGGGCGAGGCGGGCAACCCCTGCACCCTGCTTTTTGTCGATGACGAAGAGGGGGTACTGAAAGCCCTGCGCCGGATATTTCTGGATGAGAACTACCGGATCCTCACCGCCCTGCGGGCCGAGGACGCCCTGGCCATTATGGGCAGGGAGCCGGTGCAGCTGGTGATCTCCGACCATCGGATGCCGGGGATGACCGGAGCTCAGCTGCTGCGGGAGATCAAGGAGAAGTGGCCGGCAACCATCCGGATCATGCTCACCGGTTATGCAGATATTCAGTCGATCATGGGGGCGGTCAACGAGGGGGCGGTCTACCGGTTCATCACCAAGCCCTGGAACGATGAAGACCTGCGGCTCACGATCAGGCTGGCCTTGCAGCAGTATGCTCTGGTCCAGGAAAACAGGAAGCTGCGGGAGCTTACCAAAAGGCAGCGGGAAAAGATCAGCAAATACGCCTCGGTTCTTGATGAAAACAAGGGGGTGCTGACCAATTACCTGCTTCAGGACGGAGAGATCGGCAAGGAGGAGTTGGCAAAGGCTCTCAAGCAGAAGGAAGCGGGAGAGTTCCCGGGAGAAGTCCTGGTGCGGCTTGGCCTGACTACCGAGGGCAAAATAGTAAAAACGCTTCAGAAACATCTCGGCTTCGAGTATGTCGATCTCCAAGGGATGGAACCGGCTCCGAACGTCGTCAAATTATTGCCCATGGATCTGTGTGAGCGAAACCGGCTTATTCCGATCCGGCTGGACAACAAGCAGCTGACCGTTGCCATGGCCGACCCTTCGGACATGCCCAAGATCGACAACCTCGGGGTAATGACTTCGCTCAAAATTTTGCCCCTCATCGCCAGAAGCTCAGGCATCCTTGCCCAACTGCGGCGGATCCATGGTGCGGTGGAAGGCGACAAGTTCGAGGATGTGGAAATCCTGATGGGGCTGGAGGAGGAGCCCCTGGAGGAGATCGACATTATCATCGATGATGGCGAGGAGCAGGTCAATGTCGAAGAGTTGCTCGGCTCATCCAAGGTGCCGCCGATCATCCGGATGGTCAACGCCATCATTGCCGAGGCCGTTCGCTGCAAGGCCAGCGATATCCACATTGAACCCAAGAGCAAATGCTCCGTGGTCCGTTACCGCATCGACGGCATGATGCGCAGCAAGATCAAGATCCCCACCGATATCCACCTGCCCGTCGTCTCCCGCATCAAGATCCTCGCCAAGATGGACATCTCGGAACGCCGGCTGCCCCAGGACGGCAGGATCACGGTCAAGGCGGGGGCGAAGATGGTGGATATCCGGGTGTCCACCATGCCCACCATCAACGGGGAAAAGGTGGTTATGCGGATCCTCGACAAAAGCGCTTCGATCAGAAAGCTGGAGGAGATGGGCGTGCTTGAGCGGGATCTTTCCCGGATCAACATTCTGATAAAAAAACCGCAGGGGATCATCATCTCCACCGGTCCCACCGGCAGCGGCAAGACCACCATGCTTTATTCGATCTTGAACTCCATGCTGGACACCACCCGAAACTTCCAGACCATCGAGGATCCGGTGGAATACTTTCTGGAGGATGCGAACCAGATCTTCATCAAGGAGAAGATGGGGCTTTCGTTTTCCTCGGTCCTGCGCTCCACCATGCGCCAGGATCCGGACGTGATCCTGGTCGGGGAGATCCGGGACGCCGAGACCGCGGATGTCGCCTTCAAGGCGGCGCTGACCGGGCACATGGTCCTGACCACCCTGCACACCAACAACTCGGTGGCCTCCATCACCCGGCTGATGGACATGGGCATGGCGCCCTATCTCATCGCCTCGGCCATCGAAGGCATTCTGGCCCAGCGGCTGGTGCGCCGGATCTGCCCGCATTGCCGGAAGGAGCAGGCGCCGGATCCCGAGCTGCTCGGCTTGCTCAAGATTTCCACCGGTGATGTCGGCGAGGTGGTGTACGCGGGCGGAGGTTGCGAGCGGTGCAACAATACCGGCTACGTGGGCCGAACCGGGGTTTTTGAGTTTTTTGTGATGAACGACGACTTTCGTCAGGTAATCAGCGGCAGCTACAAGGAAGGGGAATTGTTCAAGATGGCCAGGGCCGGCGGGATGCATACCCTGCTCGAGGACGGCCTGGAAAAGGTGCGGTTGGGGGTTACGACCCTGGAGGAAATTCTCCGGGTCATCGGTTCCCAGACCAGGTATGAAAGAATGTGCCCCAGCTGCCGGCAGATGATCGAGGCGACCTTCCTCTTCTGTCCGTTCTGCGGGGAGTTCAAGGCCAATTACTGCACCGGCTGCCGGATGCAGCTCGAAGAGGGCTGGCTGGTCTGCCCCTTCTGCGGCCAGAAACGAGAGCCCCAACCGCTGGCCATGGCTCATGCCGGAAAAGCCTTGAGTTGATCCGGCCTGCTGGTGGTACTGTTCATTTCTTTGCTGAACTTTATGCCCGTCAGGGTACAAAGAAACGAACCAAAGAAAGGGCACCCCGCCACTTGTCCCGCCGGAGGCGGGATGCCCAGAGTTTTCACCCTTCGGGTATAAGTTTCGTTTGAGCAGACAAGCTGCTCAACTCAGCTATATGCCCCGCATGGGGTACTCCTCGATGCTGCCGGGATTTTGCAAACTCGGCTTCGCCTCAGACAGTGCAAACCCTTTTCGGCAGCCTCTCCGGTGCTCGGCTGCGTGACAATGGGGAAAATGCAGGAGCGGCTTGCGCCGTTCCAACTTATGTTGTTATCAGCTTCATGGCTGAAGTTCGATGGCAATCAAAAAAAATCCCGCCCCGGGCATGGTTGCCGGGCGGGATTTTCTGTCTGACGCCTCGGGCGGCTATTTCACCGTGACGCGTCTGCTGCTCTCGTGGAAGAGGAACTTGCCCTTGCCCGCTTCCAGGGCGGCCAGCTCGCCGCCGGCCGGCAGATGCCAAAGGCTTACGACCACGTCCAGCTCCCTGGCCGTGACATTGCGCATCTTCTTGCCGTCTTTTTCCAGGTCTTCAAAGGGGAATTTTATTTCCATGGTTTCGGTGCGGGTTTGCCCCGGCTGCAAGGAGGTATCCCGCAGCATGCCGGATTTGCGGTGCGGCCCGTAGACCATCTTGTCACCCCGGCCCTTGGCCGGAGATTGGGGCATGTAGATTTTTTGCTGGTTGAATACGGTTTTGCCGTCTTTGGTTTTCGCGGTCACATCCAGGACCAGCCGGTTGGGAGACGGTCAGCCATCCGGAATGCGGTGGCCGGCATGACTGGTCATTTTTATCGTGACCACCGCAGTCGGCACCGAGTCGCCCGCCTTGGGCAGGAAATAATAGCCGCGCGCATCCACCTCAACCGTGACCGCGCTCTTGGCTATTGCCGGATCGCGGTAGCCGGGCATGACATGGCCCAGGCCGCTCTTTTTTATGTGGCAGTCCTGGCAGGTCTCGCTGCCGCCGGAGGGCACATAGGCGTGGAGATAGCTGCCGTAGAGGGTGGCGCACTGGGTCGGTTCGGCCAGCTCGAAATTCGGGCCGAGGCCGTGGCACTGGCCGCACATGATCGACTCCGAGATGGTGTCGCTTTTTTTGAGTTTGGTGAATTTCTTGTCCGGATGACCGCCATCCTTGCTGCCGTAAACCGCATCCGGGACGATCTCGCCATCGGTCCATTTGTGGATCAGGGCCTTCTGGTTGTGGCAGATCAGGCAGTTGATTCCGACCCTGGCCAGCTGTTTTTTGGCGTTTTCATCACCCGCGGCCCCGTCGATGGCCGCCTGGGCGATCTCCCTGGCCGCCGCATCGGTGGCGTCCTTCAGTTGCGGCAGATGGCACTTGGCGCAGATCATCAGGTGCTCAACGGTGAGATCCTTCACTTCCTTGGCCCCGGAATGGGTGTACTCCTTGAGCAGCCCGTCCTTGATCGTGCTGGCGATGGTGGCCATGGTCCGGGGCGAACCGACCAGGGATGCGGCATGATACGATTTTTCCCATTCGGCAAAGATCTTGGCGTGACACTCCTTGCACGTGGTCACATCATACATCCTGGCCAGTTCATCGATGGAATTCGCCTTTTTCCCGGCGGCAAGGGCCGCAGGGGGCAGCAGGACGATTGCCGCTGCCAATCCTAACCGTAGCAGCTTCATGAACTTCTCCTTGTTTGATTGTTTTCTCTTTGCAACAGCCTCCGTCTCCCAAATTGCGGGCAAGCAAAACGCGAATTTCTCAACAGCCGGTGGAACACGACGGATCGACACCTCCTTTTCGATTTTTTGGTTTTTTTACGGGAGAAGGAAGATGTTGCCCTCCAGGCAGCAACAGGGTTGCTTTTCGGCGAAAGGGTCAAACAGCAGGATCAGGGGCGCCGGGAATGCGCTTGCATCATTTTCTTTCATTATAGTGAAAAGTGATCACGGCAATTGCCTTTTTTCAAAAAAATACGCTGTTTGCCGGGATCACTCTCCGTCAATATTGCAGCGCATGCCGGGGTCCGGCTTAATTATGACTTCAAGGGTGTGACAATTTACCGCATTTGCCCGCCATTATTTTCATGGTAGTACTCCTACATTGTGAGACGAACCACGCCATGTCCATGGGGATAACGCGGGGTTCGCTGGTTGAGCGAGGCTGCGGCCTCATAAAAAAAGGAGGAAGTGTCTATGTCTATGGAAGAGAAGATGGACGACAACGGTGTATCCCGCCGGCAGGTGATGATCGGCGCCGGGGCGCTGGCGGCAGGTGTGGCCCTCACCCATTTCGGCGGCCTGGTAAATTCCGCCCAGGCCATCGGCTGCAGCTCCGAAAAGTGGCCGTGGCCTTATGAGAAGCTCGACCCCGCCAAAACGGCGGAAATTTGCTACAAAGAATGGTACCGGGTTTTCTGCGGCGCCGCGGTGATCAACAGTGTTTTCAGCCAGCTCCGGGAAAAGTTTGGCGAACCCTACCAGTCTTTCCCTGCCGATTCCTTTGTCTTTCTTGAGGGCGGCCAGGTTGGTTGGGGGACAATCTGCGGTTCTCCGGCCGGCGCCAATATCGTTGCCAACTGCATCATCGGCCCCAGGATTGCCGGAGACACCGCCGGTCACCGCATCGCCGAGGATATGATGCAGTGGTACTCCGAGGCATCCATGCCGGTCTTCATGCCGAAGGAGCCTAAAATTACCGCTGAACTGCCCAAGACCATCAGTAACTCCCCTCTCTGCCACATCTCGGTGGGCAAGTGGATGAAAGCGGCGAACAAGCCAATCGGCAGCGCGGAACGCAAGGACCGTTGTGCCCGGGTTGCGGCCAGCACCGCCTATCATCTGGTTGAGCTGCTCAATGACTGGAAGGACGGCAAGTACGTAGCCAAGGCCACCCATATGCCGGTGAAGGATTTCGGCATCACCTCGCAAATGAACTGCATGGAGTGTCACGGCAGCAACATTCCTACTCCGCCGATGGCCAAGAAATAGCAGTTGTAGGCTGTCCGTTTTCGCCTGTCTTCAGGTATTGCATTTTGCCGGAATCGTGCATTATGCAATACCTGGAGGCCAGGCCTTTGTTTTGCAAAACAACGCCCTCAAAGCTCACCTTTGTATTTTCTCTTGTAATTTCATCGGCTTTACCCTGATTATCTTTTATTTCCATCAACTCTTGTTCTCTGGCATCAACCTTGCTCCAGCATGATGGCAAAGCAGGGACCACGCTCAGGCAGCGGGGTTCTCACCACACCACTCGTGCATACAGGAGAAAGAGTATGTCAAAGGCAAAAAATATCTTTTTGCTCCCGGCCCTGGCAGCAGCCACGCTGGCAATCATGACCGGTCAGGCGGTTGCCGGCAAAGCCCAGGTTGCCAAGAATTGTGTCAAATGCCATCAGGCCGACGAAAATACCCTCCGGGGTTTCATGAAGGCCGGCAGCCAGACCGACACGAGCTTCGCCGTTGATGTGGACGGCAAGACCGTGGAAGTCAGTTACAACGGCGCCACCAAGATGGCTAAAAACCTGACCACCGCCAAAGAGCTGGCCGACGGCAAGCTGATCATGGTCAAGGTGAAGGAGGAAGGCGGCATAAATGTGGCCACTGAGCTGAGCTACAAGACCCCCGAAGCATACAGCCACCAGGAGCGAATTATCGAGGCTGCTGAGCTGGCCGCCCTCATCAAAAAAGACCCCAAGAAGGCCAATTACGCCATCCTCGATGTGCGCGGGGTTTCCTACTATGAAGAAGGCCACCTGCCCGGGGCGATCGTCATCCCCAACTATCGCTTCGCCAAATACAAGGATCGGCTGCCCAAGGACAAAAACACCCAGATCATCACCTACTGCAACGGCTACACCTGCTCGATGTCCCCCAACTTTTACCGGGTGCTCACCGAGGGCTACGGCTACAAGAACGTCAAGATGTTCGCCTCCGGTTTTCCGGCCTGGCGGACCACCGGCGCGCCGGTGCACACCGAGCCGGAGTTTGTCAAATATGTGATGGACAGCGGGCAGAAGGATGCCTTTGTCCTGGTTGACCTGCGCAGCCCCGACAAGGCCAAGGCCGAGCACATCCCCGGCGCGGTCAACCTGCCTGCCTCGGATATGAAAGCAATCTGGCAGGCTATGCCCAACGACAAGAAGGCCCGGATCATTCTCTATTCCGATAGCATGACCGAAGCGGAAAAGGCGATGCGGGATCTCAGGGTCAACGCCTATGACATGGTTTCGGTTCTGGCCGGCGGGGTCAAGGGCTGGAAGGCCAAGGGTTATCCGGTGGCGGGAAACAGCCTGGCAACGGAGGTGAAGTACAAAAAACAGCTCATCCCCGGCCAGATCAGTGTCGAGGAGTTCAAGAACATCGTCAAGAATCAGCCGGCCGACAAAGTGATTGTTGACATGCGCCGGCCGGACGAACGGGCCAACCGGGGCAAGGTTGCCGGATCGATCAGCATCCCGGTGGACACCCTGGACGTCCGCTGGACCGAGTTGCCCAAGGACAAGGAGATTATCATCCACTGCCAGGATGGTCCCAGGGCGAGCGTCGGCTTCGATGTCCTTAAGGAACACGGAGTCAAGGCCCGTTACCTCTTCGCAGGCTTCAAGTGGAACAAGGATGGCACCTACGAGATTCAGGGCAAGTAATATTGCTGGCCATCCTTTCAGTGTAAAATACCCCTCCAGCCCCCTTGTCTGGTGGGAGGGGTATTTCTTTCTGCCCCAGGAATCCAGTCTATTTGCTGCCTTAACCATGGCGCCATAGTTGGGCCAGGTGGCCGAAGGGCAAGGTGGATTTTTCCGTAACCATCAGTTAAATGGAGAAAAACTAATGCGAACAAAGCGTGGGAAATCTGTCATACTGGGTTGTATACTGTTGCTGATGTCCTCTCCGGCCATGGCCGTCGATGGCAAGAGTGAAAATTCGCCAGACTGGTTTTACCCGAAAGAAGTCTCCGAAGCGAAATACAACACTCCCCTCCGTGTCCGCGATACGGACAGTGCCCTCGGCAGATACAATCTTAAAACCAAAGAACTCGGACTTAAGGATCTGGTGCGGGTTCATGGCCATGCCTGTGATGGTCTGCTCATCTCATTTATCGAAATCAGGGCGGCGCTTGAAAAGCTGTTTCCCGATGGTGTCGTGGACAGAACCGACATCCGGGTAGTTTCAAAAAACGGCCCTTGCTGGGTTGACGCAGGAGCGATGATAACTGGCGCCAGAATTAATTTCAAAACCCTGCGGATCGATAAATCCATGGGTGACGGCTTTATTGTTCAGAAGAGCTCTACGGGAGAGGCGTATGATGTCCACTTGAAACCGGGGGTATTTCCCGCTGATCAGGCCGCCTTGGAAGCAAAAATCAGAAAATTACGTTCTGAAAATAAACCGGTGACAGCGGAAGATATCAATGCTGTGGAAAAAATGGCAAACGCCTTTAATGCAAAACTGCTGAACACCCCCCCAGAGCAGCTTCTCGATATCAAATCCGTTGCTGATTTTAAATTCAGCGCCAATGATACCGTCGAAGTTTTCGGTAATCGGGGCGACGTGGTGAATAAGAATATGCCGCGGTAACCTAATGGCTTGATACAATTCAGCGAGAGCTGAAAACCCGGGAGCCCCCTTCTTCTTCCGGGGTTGTGAGTGGCAGCGCCTGGCCTGAAACCAGGCGCTGTTTTTTTTGATTGCAATCTGCAATGGTTTAATAGTTGAATGGTTTTCATGCGCCGATATCCTGTCTTGACCATCATGCTGATTCTTGCTGCACTCTGCATCGTCGGACCTGGCCCGGCCCTTGCGGAAGAGCTGGTTTTCAGCACTCATCCCTTTGCCAACCCGGCTGCCGTCCATAAGACCTTTCAACCGCTCATCGAATATCTCCGCCGGGAAACCGGCTTGGCCATCCGCCTGAAGATTGCCCCCAGCTATACCGCCCATGTGACGACGGTGGGGCTCGGTCAGGCCGATCTGGCCTTTGTCGGCCCCTCGCCCTATGTGCGGATCAAGGACAAATTCGGCGGGGTGGAGCTTCTGGCTCGGCTGCGGATGGAAGACGACATCAGCGACAAGGTGGTGGTTGTCTGTCGGGCTGCGGCGCCCTTTAAGTCTTTGGCCGAGCTCAAGGGCAAAACCTTTGCCTTCGGCGATCCCCAGTCCTACGGCAGCCACTATCTGCCGCGCTGGATGCTCCGCAACAGCGGCGTGCCGGTCGGCTTACTGGCGGCCTACGATTATGTAAAAAGCCACGATAATGTCATCCTTTCGGTGCTGCATGGCGATTTCGACGCCGGCGGCGTGCGGCTGGATGTGTACCGCAAATATGCCGACCGGCCCTTGCGCGTGCTGGCCGGCCCTTTTCTCACCCCGCCCCATGCCATTATCTGCCGGGCCTCTCTGCCGCAAGACTTGCGGGACAAGCTGCGCCAAAGCCTGCTTGCCCTGCGCGACCGCAAGGTGCTTGAGCGGATCGATCCGGCCATGCAGGCTTTCGAGCAGGTGACGGACAGCGATTTTACCCAGGCCCGGCAGGTCATCAAGGTTATCGAGGCCAGATGAACCGTTCGCTTAGAAATATCTTTTTTCGGCGCCTCAACCTGCTGGCCATTGCCTCGGCGGCCATCTTCGGCCTCCTGCTGGTGCAGGCGGAGCGGGTCATTCTGCTCAACGATCTGCACAACAAGGGGCAAAGCATCGCCCGCATCCTGGCGGCGGTAACCCTGGACGCGGTCATGGCCCATGATTACGCCACGGTGGAACGCTATGTCAGCGACATCGTCGCCGACTCGAGTATCGTCTCTTTAACGGTGAAGCGCGCCGACGGCGAAATCCTTGCCGCTTACGGGGAAACGGCAGGCGCGGAGGATCTGCTGGCCATCTCCCATCCGGTTATGATCGGCGGTGAGGTCTTCGGCGAGGTGCATCTGGATTTCTCCACCGCGCGGGTCCAGTCGATTTCCCGGAATCTGCTGCTGGCCACCGTGGCGGCGGTGATCATCTTTCATCTGCTCGGGGTGCTGATCAGCCGCTCCGCTCTCAAAAGTGCCGTGGTAATGCCGCTTGCCAAGCTGAACCGGGCCATCCTTACCCTGCGCCAGGGTAATCTCGACCAGCACATCGACATCGATGAACCGACTGAATTCGCCGACATTGGCATATCGTTCAACGAGATGGCCGCCACCATCCGGGAGACCTTCGACGATCTCAGGCAGCAGCGGGAACGGCTGCAATTCGAGCAGAGCAAGCTGGCCGCCATTGTCAACAATATGGCGGACGGCCTCTTTGTCACCGACACCAGCGGGGTCATCATCTCCTTCAACAATTCCGCCGAAAGGATCACCGGTTTCAGTGCGGCCGAGGCCGTCGGCCAGAAATGCTCCGATCTTTTCCGCAGTTCCCTGTGCCGGGACGCCTGCGCCCTCTACCACGCCGGCGAGACCATCAACAACCGGCCGACGACGCTGACCACCAAAGCCGGCGAGAGCATGGTGGTGGCGGTCAGCTCAGCCATGCTCTTCAATGCCGAAGGCGAGGTGGTGGGCGGGGTGCAAACCTTCCGCGACATCACCGCCGACCAGAAGCGGCAGGAGGTTTTCTGCCACACCGAAAAACTGGCGGCCATCGGCCAGCTGGCCGCCGGCCTGGCCCACGAAATCAACAACCCTTTAGGCAATATCTTGGGCTATGCCAAGTATCTTGATCAAGCCGCGCCGCCGGATGATTTTGCCAAACGGGTGGAAATCATCGTCGAACAGACCAAACGCTGCAGCGGTATCGTCAAGGGGCTGCTCGATTTCGCCCGGCGCTCGGCCTCGCGTCCGGAAGCCATCGCGCCCAACAGCCTGATGGCCAGGGTCGCGGACATCGTCCGCTTTCAGGCCGACAAAAAGGGCATCGCCATCCATCTCGATTTGCAGTCGGCGGGGATGATTATCGCTGATCCCCAGAAGATTGAGCAGGTGATTTTAAACCTCATGCTGAACGCCATCCAGGCCATGCGCGGACCCGGCAATATCTGGGCGGGCACTGCCAGGCGCGGAGAGACGATTCTGTTGAGCGTGGCCGACGACGGGCCGGGGGTTGCCCCGGAATTCAGCAGCCGGATCTTCGACCCGTTTTTCACCACCAAACCGGTGGGCGAAGGCACCGGCCTGGGGCTCGCGATTTGCGAGGGCATCATCACCGAGGCGGGCGGGGCCATCGATGTCGAAGATCGTCCCGGCGGCGGGGCCATCTTCACGGTAATCCTGCCGGGCGCAAATTTCGCTGCGGCTAACCAGCCCCCCAGTCCTGTTTCAGAGGGAGTGTAAGGTTAATGGCATGAGCAAGCCAACATTTAGCAAACAACACCTGCTGCTGGTGGATGACGACCAGCGGATGCGGGAGCTGCTGACCGACGTCTTCACCGGCAAGGGCTATCAGGTCACCGCCACCGCCGATGGCCGCGAGGCCCTGCTGCATCTGGAGACCTCCGCCTTTGATACGGTGATTACCGATCTGATGATGCCGAAGGTCAGCGGCGCCGAAGTGCTGGCGGCCGCCCAGCGGCGGGATGGCCAGCTGCCGGTCATCGTCATTACCGGCTACGGCACCGTGGATTCCGCCATCGCCGCCATGAAGATCGGGGCCCACGATTACATCCAGAAGCCCTTCGATCCGGAAGAGCTTGCCCTGATTGTGAAACGCGCCCTGGCTCACTATCAGCTGGTCAAACAAAACCGCGACCTGACCGCTTCCATCACCATCCTGCAGGGCACGGGGCTGATCGGCTCATCCCCGGCAATCCAGGGGGTCAAGGAGATGATTGCCCGACTGGCGCCGCTGGCGGTTTCTCTGCTCATCTGCGGCGAGACCGGCACCGGCAAGGAGCTGGTCGCCCGGCTCATCCACCAGAACAGCGACCGGGCGGCGAACAACTTTTTGGCCATCAATTGCGGGGCCTTGAGTGAGACCCTGCTGGAATCAGAGCTGTTCGGCCATGAGCGGGGGGCTTTCACCGGCGCGGTGGAGCAGAAAAAGGGTTTGCTGGAAGCCGCCCACGGCGGCACCCTTTTTCTCGACGAGATCAACAGCATGCCGCTCTCCTTGCAGGTCAAGCTGTTGCGGGTGCTGCAGGACGGAACCTTCCTGCGAGTGGGGGGAACAAAGGAAATCACCACGAATCTGCGGGTGATCAGCGCCAGCAATACCGACCTGTTGGCGCTGATCAGCAAGGGTGTTTTCCGCGACGATCTCTATTACCGGCTGAACGTCATGGAAATCGATCTGCCTCCCCTGCGCGACCGGCGCGAGGATATCGCCGAACTGGCCTACCACTTCCTGAACCGCTATTCCCGCAAATACGACAAGGCGATCCAGGAGATCTCCCCCCAGGCCCTGCGCATGCTGAGCGATGCCCCCTGGCCCGGCAATGTCCGGGAGCTGGAAAACGTCATGAGCCGGGCGGTCATCATGGAGCCCACCGCTGCCATCAGCAGCGCGGCCCTGCCCCCCTCCCTCGGCGCGGCCGTTATGCCGCCTGCGGCCGCAACCCTGATGACCCTGGAGGAGATGGAACGGTATATGATCAACAAGGCCCTGGTCGCCACCAACGGCAACCGGGCCTTGGCCGCGCAAACCTTAGGCATCGACGCCTCAACCCTATGGCGCAAGGTGAAACGCTATAATTTGTAATTGGGCTCAGGCGGCAGGCCCTTAGCTTGTCTGAGTTGGAACATTTTGTTTTGAGGTGAAATCTTGTCAACTGCGCACCACCGTCGCCACCGGCATCAGCCGCACTCAGGACGGGGCGGCGAACATGGTCAGCCGTGTTCGGGTTATGGGGTTGAAATTGTTTTGGCTGCCGCTGCCTCCGTTGCCGCGGTCTGCGCCCTTGCCTTGCTATTTCCTCCAGCCATCGGCAGGGAGATCAGTTTCGCCGCCCCCTACCAGCCCAAGCCGGAATGGTATTTCCTCTGGTTTTACCAGGCGGCGCGGTATTTCCCCGGAGCTTTGGCCTTTTGGGGGCTGGTTATGCTGCCCGGCCTATTTTTTCTCGGCCTGCTTATGCTGCCTGCTCTCGACGGGAACAGCACCAGGGGGCGGACCCTGGCCCTTGCTCTTAGTGGTCTGCTCACCTTGGTGTTTCTCGGGCTGACCGTGCTTGCCCTGGTCCGATGAGAGGTAACCGTTCAGCAGCACCACATCTTCGGACGATCGACCCGGCTTACGTACACGAGGTACGCGGCGCCGGTCTGCTTGTCCAAATCCGCGGCACTGCTGAACGGTTACAGTCCGGCGGTTTTTGGTACTTTGCTGGCCGCCCCGGTGAATGGTTACGATGAGAGGCAGCATGGGAAAAGAGTGCGAAAAATACCGGCCGCCTGCCTCGGCCCGGCGGCGCTTTCTTGTCCGTCTGACTCAGGCGATGCTTGGCCTGTTGGCGCTTTTTTTCGGCGCGCTCTCCCTGGCCTTTCTTTTGCCCCGGAAAGCCAAAAAAATGGAGCCGCTCCTGGTCGAGGTTTTCAAGGAGGAGGAGCTGCCTGGCCAGGGGGTGAAAAGGGTCGATCTTTTAGTGCCGGCCGCGGTCGGACAGCGGCCGGTGAGCCACCGGGTCTTTGTGGTGAAAAAACAGGCCCGCCTTTTTGCCTTGTCAGCCCGCTGTACCCATCTCGGCTGTCTAGTTGAGTGGTCGCGGCACCGGCAACGCTTTGTCTGCCCGTGCCATGGGGGAATGTATGACGACGAAGGCAGGGTGGCCCAAGGCCCCCCGCCTACTCCTCTTGTCCGGCTGCCGGTCTTTGTCCGGGACGGCCGGGTGTATCTTGAACTGGACGGCTGACTTTTATGTACAGGTTCTTCAGATATCTTGACCGGCGCTTTGACCTCTCCGCCTGCCATCCCGGTTTTCTCGCCAGGAAGATTCCCGCCGGAGTGAGCTACCTGCACTGTTTCGGCGGGATCGCCTTTGTTCTCTATCTGCTGCTCCTGCTGACCGGAATGCTGCTGAGCGTTTACTATGTTCCTGCCGAGGCCGAGGCCTTCCGCAGCGTGGTCGCCATCAGTCGGGAGGTACGGCTGGGCTTTCTCGTCCGGGGGATGCACCGCTGGGCCGGGCATCTCCTCCTTGTCCTGGTCCTGCTCCACACGGCCCGGGTGATCGGCCATCGGGCCTATCTTCCCCCTAGGGAGTTGAACTGGCTGGCCGGCGCCTTCATCCTGCTGCTCCTGCTTGCTTCCGGTTTTACCGGGGCGCTGTTGCCCTGGGATCAGAAGGCCTACTGGACCACGGTGGTCGCCTCCGGCATCGCCGGGACCGTCCCCGGGGGCGGGGAGACCCTGTTGCCGTTGGTCCGGGGAGGCCAGGAGGTCAGCGGCTCCACTCTGCTTAGGTTTTACAGTCTGCACGTTCTCTGGCTGCCCCTGGCGATCAACCTGCTCTTGTGGGCGCATTTCCACATGGTCAAGCGCCTGGGCGTAAAGGGAGTGCTTTAGGTGAACCGTTGTTCCGGCATCCTTAGCCGCCGGCCGGGTCCGGCCACGGTCCTTTCGGCAACCCTTCTCCTGCTTGGGGTTTTCGCCTTTCTCGGGCACCGGGCCTGGCTGGACAGCTCGGCGGAATGCGTGCGCTGCCACGGCGACCAAGCCAGGCTTATCCGGCTTGGCGCGCCTTGGGCTTACGTTACGGAAGAGGCCATGCGCAAGGAGTCCCGCCATCCCTATATCCTGTGCCGGGACTGTCATCTGGGCAACGGCCGGGCCAGGGATAAGGAGCTGGCCCATCGGGGGATGCTGAAGATGCTGCTGGTCGGCGACGACGGCAATCTGCTGCCCAGGGCCAGCCATTATCCCTACGGTCTTTCCCGGACCGGACCGGAGCGGATTTACGGCCTGCTGCCGAAAAAAGAGGAGAACGGCGAGTGGCTGTTTTATCCGGTGCGCAACCTCCTCTGGCATGACCGTAATCCCGAGAGCCTCAACTTCGACCCCAAGCTGGCCGCGAAAACCTGCGGTAAGCCGGGTTGCCATCCCGAGGAGCTGAGGCAATTTCTCACCACCACCATGGGGACCAATCGGCGGCAGCGGACCATGAAGAGCTGGCTTGAGCCCTACGGCCCGCACAACTGCGGTCCATCCTTCGCCGATCTGCCGCCGGCGGAGGTGCTGCGCGGTGCCGGCTTTTCTCACGACAACACGGCCAAGGTGGCCGGGGAAATGAATCTGCCTTTTTCCCGCAGCCAGGCGGAGGTGAAGCAGAAGCTCTGCAATGTCTGTCATACCGGCTGCCTTGATTGCCACTACCAGCCCGGCGACGGCAAGGGCGTCCACAATCTGGTCAAACAGCCGGCGGCGGAGAGCTGTGCCGGCTTCGGCCGCAGCACCAGCATGTGTCATTCCGGCGCCATGCAGAGCCGCCGGGGGGGAACCTATCTGGGCGGCGATTACGCCATCCCCGCCGGCATGAAGGCGGACCGCCACCATGAGAAGGGGCTTGCTTGCACCGTCTGTCATCTCACCGGCGAAAAGGGGATGGGCGACATGGAGCGTAAGGCCGAGTGTCGCGACTGCCACCTGGCCGCAGAAGAGGCCCTGGCGAAGAGCGTACACCGCAAGCTCTCCTGTGCTGCCTGCCATGTGGGGGAGCTGGGCGGCTACCAGATAACCGTCTGGGGGCCGGGCCTGGTGGGGGAGGAGAAAAACCCCTTTCACAAATATCTTTATTATGGGATGCAGAAGCCGCCCCTGCTCATGAAAGACCGCAAGGGCATCTGGCAACCGATGAAGCTCTGGCCCAACAGCGTGGGCAATATCAAGGCAGAGGTGGAAGCGGGCAAGGGTTTTCTCTTCCGCTGGCCAAAGGGCGAGACCGCGGACGGTTATGCCGTTTTGGGCACGGTGAATATCGGGGCGGGTGATCGGCACCTTTTCTGGCTTGAGGCCGAACAGGCCAGCCACCCTTACGGCCAGGCCAGGGATTGCGCCTCCTGCCACCAGCAGGAGGAACAGGTGGTTGTTTCTCGCTGGGAGTTTGCCGACGATCAGGGGGGCGAGCCCTTTGCCGGCGGCTGGCGGATTACGGCCGACCACCGGGGCCTGCGACTGGCGGGGCTGAAAAGCGATGGCCCCATCCGCGTCCAGCCGGGTTTTACCCTGGCCGATTTCGCCCCCTGGGTCAGTTTTGCGCCGGTCTGGCAGGTGCCGGGCGATTTTGCCATCCGCGCCGATCAGGCAAAATACCGGCGGGAGCTGGCCGCCTTTGCCGGGGTGAAAAAGCGCTTTGCCCTGCTGGCGGGGCAGAAGAGCGAGGAGGAGAGGCAGCGCCGCCCCTACCGCGATCTGCGCGACAGGGCGTTGCATGATCCAGTAAATGAGCCGGAGGGGAAGAAACCATGAAAAAATGGAAAACAGGTGTTCGGATTGCCGCCTTTGCGCTCGTTGTAGCCCTGGCAATTATTGTTCCCGGCCGCGCCCTGGCCGCGAACGAAATCCTCACCTTCGGGGTCTATCCCTACGACAGCCCCACCCAGGTGTACAGCAGCTTCGAGCCCCTGGCCGAGGCCATTGCCAAGGCCATCGGCCGCAAGGTGGAGATCGTCATCGCCCCCAACTACATGGCCCACATTGCCAATATCAGCGAGGGCCGGGTTGATCTGGGCTTCATGGGGCCGTCTCCGTACATCAAGGCCCATGATCGCTTCGGCGGGGTGGAGCTTCTGGCCCGGCTGGTCACCCAGGGAGAACGCAACGACCGGTTGGTGGTCATCGCCCATCAGGACAGTGGCATCGGCTCTCTGGCTGAACTCAAAGCAAAAACCTTTGTCTTCGGCGATCATCAGTCCTACGGCAGTCATTTTTATCCCCGCTATATCCTGAACCGGGCCGGAGTAAAGCTCAAGGATCTCAAGTCCTACGATTATCTCGGCAACCATTCCCGGGTGGTCCTGGCCGTGGCCCATCGGGATTTCGACGCCGGCGGGGTGCGGGAGGACATCTACGAGCGCTACCGCGACCGGGCGATCAAAAAAATCGCCGGGCCTTTCAACATGCCGCCCCATGTGATCGTCTGCCGCCGCGGGCTTCCCAGGGAACTGAAGGAGCAGATCCGCAAGATGCTTCTTTCTCCCATGGCCCCGGAGGTGCTCAAGGCCATTGACCCCCTGCTTTCCGGCTTCGGCCCGGTGGCGGACCGCGACTTCGCCGAGGCCCGGCGGGTGGTGGATTTCGTGGAGGATAAGTAGATGGGGATCAGAAGGGGGCTCAACACCCGCTTGAGCATCTTGCTCCTCGTCTCGGCCCTGGTGATTTGCGTGGCCATGATCCGCTATGTCCGGGAGCTGCTGGCCGATGACCTGCGCGACAAGGGCGAGGCCATCGCCCGCCTGCTCTCGGTGGTGAGCATGGATGCCATGCTTACCCACGACTACGGCAACATGGAGCGCTATGTCTATCAACTGGTCCAGGATCGCGACATCAGCCTGATCCGCATCCGGCGGGCCGACGGGGAGATCATGGCCGAGGCTAGAAGCGACCGGCATCGTCAGGAAAATTTGCGGGTGAGTTATCCGGTGGGTATCGGCAACTCTCGGATCGGCGAGGTGGAGGTTTTGTTTTCCATGGAACGCCTCGGGCCCATCACCCGGAAGATCGTCATCTTCGTGGTCGGTCTGGTGGCGGTCATCCAGGTCATCGGCTTTCTCTTGAACAATCTGATCCTGCATCGCCTGGTGCTGAAGCCGATGGAAAGCCTGATCTCCACGGCGCGCCGGTGGCGGGACGGGGCCCTCGAAAGCCGGATCGAACTGGCCGGGGCCCGGGAGTTCAACGAACTGGCCGCAGCCTTCAACGATATGGCCGGAACCCTGGAAAAAAACTTCACCGAGCTAGATCAGGGGAAAAAAGCGATCTTAACCGAGAAGGGCAAGCTCGAAACCATTGTCCAGAGCTTGGCTGACGGGTTGTTCGTCAGCGCCCCGGACGGGGTGATCATCTCTTTCAATCGGGCCGCGGAAAGCATCTCAGGCTATACCGAGGATGAGGCCCTGGGGCTTGGCTGCACCGAGCTGTTCAAGACCAGGATCTGCGCGGACGCCTGCGCGCTTAGCAATACCGACCGCACCATCCGAAACAAGGAAACGGAGATTATCGCCAAGGATGGGCGCAGGCTCAGTGTTTCGGTGAGCTCCGCCATCCTGCGCAACAGCGAGGGGCGGGTGCTTGGCGGGGTGCAGACCTTCCGGGACATCACCGAGGAAAAGGCGCGGCAGGCCATGTTTTTTCAGGCTGAGAAGCTTGCCGCGGTGGGCAGGCTTGCGGCCGGGCTGGCCCATGAAATCAACAATCCCCTGGGCAGTATCGTCGGTTACGCCAAACTGATTTTGAAGGACCAGGGGCTTTCCGGGCAAAGCCGGGAGCGGCTTGGTATAATCGCCGAGCAGGCGAGAAAAGGCAGCGAGATCGTCCGGGGGCTCCTTGATTTTTCCCGGCAGAGCAAGGGTGACCGCCTGCCGGTTGCCATCAATGACCTTCTCGCCAGTGTGCTGAAGCTCCTTGCCCATCAGGCCGGGAAAAAGGGGGTCAGTCTTGAGGCCGAATATACCGAGCTGCCGATGATCGAGGCCGATGCCAGGCAGCTTGAGCAGGTTTTCTATAACCTGATCGCCAACGCGGTACAGGCGGCGAGGGAGAGCGATCGTATCGTGGTAAAGAGTTCCCGGCCTGGCCCTGAGCGGGTAGAAGTGCGGATCAGCGACAACGGCCCCGGAATCCTGCCCGAGCATCGGGAGCGGATTTTCGAGCCCTTCTTCACCACCAAACCGGCCGGCGAAGGCACCGGCCTGGGGCTTGCCATCTCTCTTGGCATTGTCCGCGAGCACGGCGGCGAGATCAAGGTGGAAAGCGAGCCGGGGCATGGGGCGACCTTTACCGTCAGCCTGCCGGGGTGACAGAAGTCAGAAGGCAGAATTAGGAGATATTGCTTCACCTGTTGTTTGGCAGGTGGGGGCCCATTTTTTTGCATCAAGGTGACAAATGTTTGAAATTCTGGTGGTTGATGACGATTTGCGGATGCGGCAGCTCATCGGCGAGATTCTGGTCGAGGAAGGCTATGATGTTACCCTGGTGGGCGATGGCCGGGAGGCCTTGCTGCTGCTCAAGGAAAAGGAGTTTGCCGTGCTGGTGAGCGACCTCAGGATGCCGTATGTGGACGGCATCGAGCTGCTGGCCTTTGCCCGGCGGGTGCAGCCTGACTGCCCGGTGGTTTTGGTTACGGCCCACGGCACGGTGGAGTCGGCCATCGAGGCGATGAAGAAGGGGGCCTACGATTATCTCCAGAAGCCCTTTGATCCGGAGGAGTTGCAGTTGACCGTGGCCCGGGCCGTGGAGCGGCGCTGGCTCAAGGATCAGAATAAAAGACTGGCCGCAGAGGTGAAAAACCTGAGCGGCGATGAGTTCATCGGCACCAGCCGGAGCATTCTTGCCATGAAGGAGCTGGTGGCCAAAGTGGCCCCCCTTGACACCACCGTGCTGATCCAGGGGGAAACCGGCACCGGCAAGGAGCTGGTGGCCAGAATGCTGCACCGCAAGAGCCGCCGGGCCGCCGGGGTTTTTCTCCCGGTTCATTGCGGAGCCCTGGCCGAGACCCTGCTCGAATCAGAGCTGTTCGGCCATGTGGCCGGGGCCTTCACCGGCGCCCAGGGGGAAAAGAAAGGGCTGTTCGAGGCGGCAAGCGGGGGGACCATCTTTCTCGACGAAATCAACAGCACCTCGCCGGCCATGCAGGTGAAACTGCTCCGGGTTTTGCAAGAAGGCACGGTGATGCCGGTGGGCTCGGCCAGATCGGTGTCCGTTGATGTCCGGGTGATCGCCGCGAGCAACAGCGATCTCGGCAAGGAGGTGGCGGCCGGAAGATTCCGGCAGGATCTCTACTATCGTCTCAATGTGGTGAGTGTCGATATCCCGGCCTTGCGGGAACGGCGGGAGGATGTCCCCCTGCTGGCCCATCATTTCCTGCACCGTTTCGCCGCCAAGTTCGGCAAAGGGGTTGAGGGCTTCGTCCCGGCGGCCCTGGACGCCTTCATGGGCTACGGCTGGCCGGGCAATGTCCGGGAGCTGGAAAATGTGGTGGAGCGGGCGGTGATTCTCGCCTCCGGGCAGGAGATCGGCCCGGATTCCCTGCCCGCCGAAATGCAGGCCGTCCCGGCGGACCCCTTTTCCTGTCTTGGCCTGATAAGTCTCGAGGAGATGGAGAAATTCCTGATCGCCCGGACCATGAGGCTTCTGGACGGTCAGAAGGCCAAGGCCGCCGAGTCCCTGGGCATTGATGGGACTACCCTCTGGCGGAAGATGAAGCGCTACGGGATGGAATGATCCCGTAAGCGGCCACAGGGTGCCGCAACCTGCGGCACCCTGTGGCCGCTTTTAGTTGAGTTGAGCATCTTGTCTGCTCGTACCCGAAGGGTGATTTCGTGGTTCTTTGACTACCGGGGCTTGCCCCGTGATCAGTTACATGCCGGGTGCACTCGACCGCAGAGCGTAAAAACTTGCATTGCATTTTGCAGTCTGACTGCATTATGCAGGATCGCAGGTTTTCCTTTAGTTTTCAGTATGTTACCCTGACTTGCCTGCAAAAGAGCAGGTCTCATGGTTTTCCTGAGTTGCAAATTTCCTCGTAAAATCAACATGCCACTTTGTGGCACGCAAGTTGCTTTTCCTTCTTGGCACGAGGACGGCCGGATCGGCGGTCCTTGCTAAGCCACCAAAAACCAAGGAGGAAGGATGAGCACGAATAACCCGATTTCGGCTTTGTTTACCAAGCCGATTGATCCAACCTACGCGATGATCATCATCGCCATTCTCAACGGCTTCTTCTTTGCCATCGTCGAGGCCTGGACCGTGGGCGGCGGCGAGGGGGCGATAACCGGCCTGCTGGCTCAGGCCCTGATTGGCCCCACCCTGGCGGAAAGGCTGCCTTTCTGGTCAGGGCGCACCGTTTATATCAGCCCGTTGTACTGGAAAATCTTCATCAGTCTGGGGATGTGTTTCGGCGCTTTTGTCGCGGCAGTGCTTTCCAAGGAATTTTTTATCCGCATCCCCCGCAAGATGAGCGAGTGGGTGATGATCACCGTGGGTGGGCTCCTGATGGGGATTGGCATCAGGTTTGCCCTCGTCTGCAATGTGAGTACCTTCTTCGGGGCCACACCCCAACTTTCCCTGGCCGGATACTTCGCGATCATCGGCATCCTGCCCGGGGCCTGGGTGGGCAGCATGATCTACCAGAAAGTCATGGAAATGGATTAGGAGGCAGCGAATGGGCATTTATCACAGCGTGGATGTAACCCTGCTGGGTTCTATCGTCATTACCTTTGTTTTCGGCAGCATTATCGGTTTTCTCTTTCAGCGGAGCCGTTTTTGTAACGCCTCGGCCCTGCGGGATGCCATTCTCTTTAAATCGTTCCGCAACACCAAGCCCATGCTGGTGGGGATGATGGTCACCACCTTCATCTTTACCCTGTGGGTCACGGTGGGCCAGGGCAACATGATCAACCTCAAGGCCGGGCTCTATACGGTGATTGGGCTTTTCCTTTTCGGAATCGGCATGATCTTGGCCGGGGCCTGCACGGTAACCACCTGGGTCAAGGCCGGGGAGGGCAACCTTGGCGCCTGGTGGGCCCTGCTCTTCACCTTCATCGGCATGTTCCTCTACTCGCTGATCTGGAACGAGATCCGTTGGCCCATGGAGGAGATCATGTTGACCAACACCCCGAAATGGGATGCTTTGCACTTTGGTTACGGCAATGCCCAGACCTTGCAGGAACAAACCGGGATCCCGGCGATCTTCTTCGGTCTGCTCCAGATCGGAGCCCTGGGTTTTATCTATAAAAAGATTCTCGATCACGAGAAAAAAGCCGGCTCGGCAAATTGATAAAGCTGAGTTGAGCAGATTTTCTGTTCAAACGAAACTTATACCCGCAGGGTGAAAGGAGGAAAGAGTATGGGACTTTTCGGCGGTAAGAAAACGGCAAGCGTCCAGGCCGAGGCGGGGGCCGAGGTTGAACTTGAGGGAGTCGGCAAGGTGAAGATCACCCGGCTGGTTGACTGCGTGGGCGACTCCTGCCCCAGGCCCCAGCTCAAGACCAAGAAAACCCTTGGCGAGATGAGCGACGGCGAGGTCATGGAGATCGGCATTGACAACCAGTCTTCCATGGAGATTCTTCCCACCATGATGGGAGGCTTCGGCGCCAAGCATCTGGGCACCGTCCGGGATGGCAATGTCTGGAAGCTCTATATCAAAAAAGGAGCGTGAACCAATGGCCCAGGCTTTCATCAAAACAATGGTGGCCCTTGTCACCCTGATAAGCTTCGTGGTTCCGGCGTATCTCTGGATCACCAAGCCCGCCTATCTGCACAGCCTTGATGTGATGGACAGCATCAAGCCCTTTGAAAATCCGCTGGCCGGCACCGGCAAGATCATCCAGCCGGTGGATCTGCTGAAAAGCGACCAGGAGCTGCGGGAGCTTAAGAGGCAACTGGCCGGGCTGGAAACCAAGGGAGGGGAGTGAGATGGAAATGATCAAGAAAATCTTGAACCACTGCCTGCCCGGAGGCAAGCCCCGGCCGCACAGCGCCGGCCTCACCCTGCTCAGGCTGCTGGTTCTCACGGTGGTCACCGGGGTGCTGCTGGTTCCTGCCTATCTGGGCCTGCGAACCGAGGGCTACAAATACACCATCGATAACATTGAGCAGGTTCCGGCCATTGTAAATCCGTTGACCGGCGAAACCGTCACCATGATTGAACTTTTGCGGCGGGATGCGGAATTGCAGGATGTGCGCCGCGAGGTGGCCAAAAAGATGGGGGTCTCCCTGCAGGCCAAACCGGTAAAGAGGGGGTGTTGATTATGGAAAGTGTCTGGCTTGAACTCGGGGTTGCGGTTTTTGCTTTTGTTTTCATGTATCTGATGCTGCTTAAATCTTAATGGCATAACGGCCGTGCCGGTTTTCGGCCGCGGGCCGACAACTCTCCATAACGGAGAAAAACAAACAAGCGAGGGAAAAATCATGAAAAAAATCATCTGCGCCATGTCCATGTTCCTGCTGCTCGGTTCCGCCGGCAGCCTGTTTGCCGCCGAGCCCTGGCAGTCTCCGGCCAAGGGCTATATCGGCAAGAACTCAGAAGCGTTGCGGAGCGCGGCCGCTGACTATTTCAAGGGGTTGCCCAAGGATAAGAACTATGTCCTGGCCAAGGATGTGCTGGCCGATGTCAAGGATGGGGCAAAGAAGTATTTCTACCTCGATGTCCGTTTCCCGGCCAAGCAGAAGTACAGTGAATGGGGCCATATCCCCGGCGCGGTCTCCATCCCGCTCACCGATCTCTTCGAGAAAGAGAACATCGCCAAGGTTCCCAAGGACAAGCCGGTGGTGGTGATCTGTGACACCGGCCATGACGAAAACCAGGCCCTTTCCGTCCTGCGGCTCATGGGTTACGAAGCCTACGGTCTCAAGTGGGGCATGATGTCCTGGGCCTTCTTCCCGCCGTCCGAGGCCACCCAGAAGGCGATCAACGAAGGCAAGCTGGGCGGGTATCCAATCGAGAAGTAAAAAGCCGCATGTAACTATCCAGCTCAATGCCGGAAATGACTCGAACTACCAAAGCGTAACTATTCAGCAGTGCCACAGATTTACGTTAACCGGCCCGATCGCCGCAAGATGGGGTGCTGCTGGATAGTTGCTAATTTGCAAGGCAAGCGTTGACTGCGCCGGCTCATTCCGGCCGCTACGGCGTCCCGACACCCGTGAAAATGAACAACAAGGCCAGGACCAGGGTCTGAATGAGCCAGCCGATCGCGCACACCCCCACCGCCCGCCAGGTACTCTCGTAGTCAAGAGCCTGCCGGACCGCGACCACCATTGTTACCAGCATCCAGACGGAAGCCGCCGCAAAGACCAGTGAGCCAAGCCCCGGGATGATTCCCAGAATCCGGATCAGGCCGGGGGCGCTGGAAAAGCCGGTGGTCCGCAGCAATTGGCCAAGATCGGCTTCGGTCTGCGCTTCCGGCAGCAATCTGGTGCCGATGAAATAGGTGAGGTAAGCCCAGATATACCACCCGGCCAGGGCGGCGAAGGTGCCGAACAATATCCCGCCCAGGCCCATGCTGCCGATGCTGCCCACCCCGGCGGCGAGGCTGCTCAGAAGCACAACTCCCATGGCCGGACGGGTTGCGTTTCCGTCTGCCTCGACCTCTTCATAGAGATGAACGTCCAGTTTCGCCGCCCGAATCATTTGGTTCATAAAATTGGTCATGATGGCTCCTTAAATTTCAGTGAAAATTAAAGCTGAGTTGAGCAGCTCGCCTGCTCAAACGAAACTTATACCCCCTGGGTATCAGAAAGAGATCCAAAACCTGCCGGAAACCGTTCCCCAAAGGCGGCGGCAAGGTCGAGGGGCGGTGGCAAGCCCCAGGTCTTTTATGGAAGTCCAAAGGAGATGATAACCTGGCTGCCGTTTTTTTGCCAGCTCACCTTGTCAGCGCAAAATCTGATGATGGCCAGACCCCGACCGTTCTCCTCGATAAGCCGGTCCTTGGTGAAAGGATCGGCCTGGGTCTGGCAGGCAAAGCCCGGCCCGGCGTCGAGAATCTCAATGGTAAAGTCGTCGGCAAACCGCCAGCGGAAGGTGATCGGCAGATCAGGCCGCCGGCAATTGCCATGTTTCCAGGCATTGACCAGAGCTTCGTGCAGGGCGAGATGGATTTTTGTTTCATTGTGGCCATAGCCAAGCTGGCTCAACCCCTCTTTTACCATATCCCAGCAGGTTTCGATCAGCGCATCAATCCCGGCAAAATCGGCGGGAGTCAGGCACTTTTCCCCGTGGCTTTGAAAAGAAGGGGGGGGGGGCACCCCGTCCCTGCCGGCATTTGCGGTATGGCGTGCAGCCGCGGTCATGGCGGAAACTTGCCCAGTGAAGGGGTGTAGTATTTATGTTGATCAGGGTGGCCGGTGTAGCGGATGGCGAGCATGGTGACATCGTCGGGGAAATTGGTATGGTTGGAGAAGCGCAGCATTTTCTCGAGAAATCCCGACAGATCTTCCTCCGTTTCCGGAAAGCCGTGGGCATCGATCAGGCCGCTCATGCCGCCGCTGCCCAGCATGGCATCCTGGCGGTCGGTGATCTCTATAGCCCCATCGGTGAAGAGGAGCAGGCCGTCGCCCGGCTCCAGTGGCATCAAGGTCATCTCGTAGAGGTGGTCATGGATCAGGCCTAAAGGCAAGCCGGCCATCGTGACTTTGCGGGTTTTCCCCGCACGGGTCAGCAGAAAGGAAGGGCTGCCCGCCGCGCAGAGGGCCACCGCCGCGGCCCGCAGATCGATGTAGCCGAAAAGCCCGGTGGCAAAGGATTCCCCGTCCCGCACCAGTTGGCAGAGGCTTTTGTTGAGTTGGGTTACAAAGGAGGCGGGCCGGTCCAGAATCCGGCGATTGGCTTCCCAGAGTGAGTGCAGGTGCATGGCGTACATGCCGGCGGCGGTGCCGTGTCCCATGACATCGACAATGCAGAAGGCATAGCGGTCCTGATCCAGCTTTTCCACCGTGTAAAAGTCGCCGCCGATGATGTCGTGGGGCAGATATTTGGCTGCGAAGCGGAGACGGGGATTGTCGTTGGCCGGCATCCGCATGGAAAGGGTCTGGATGGTGCGGGCCCGCTCCAGATCCCGCATCTGGCTGGAGGCGTCCCGGAAGATCTCCACCCCGCCGACTACGACGCCCTGGTCGTTGTGGATGGGCGCAACGCTGACCTGAACCGGGATCTTGCCGCCGTTGCGGCCATGGGTGAAGATCAGAATCGGCTCGGAGGAGCCGACGGCGGTGACGATGGCCCGGTGCAGGGGGCAATGCTCCTTGCCGCACAGGCTCTTATTGTCCTTGTCGGTGTGACAGAGAATATTGTCATGGCAGTTGCGGCCGACCACCTCTCCGGGCCGCCAGCCGGTGATCCGCTCGGCCGCCCGGTTCCAGTAGACGATGCGCCGGTCAAGATCGGTGACGTACACCCCGTCGTTCAAGGATTCCAGAATCTGTCCAGCCGAATACTGGAGAATGGCGGCGGCGTTCATGCGTCTTATCCTTTCTGCACGGAAAATTCCGGTTTTGGCCGGCCGACATGATAACCCTGGGCATAGTCGATGCCCAGGGTACGGCAGGCCTCAAGGATCCGCGCATCCTCCACATATTCGGCCACGGTCTTGACCTTCAGTTCCCTGGCCAGGGTAACGATACTCTTGGTGTAGGCCATATATTCGACATCCTCCAGCATGTTGCGGATGAATTCCCCTTCGATTTTGATGTAGTCGATGGGAAAGAGTTTAAGGTACTTGAAGGAGGAGTAGCCCGAGCCGAAATCGTCCACCGCGAACTGGAAGCCGAGGCTTTTCATATGGGCAACGAATTTTTGCAGCATGGCCATGTTGCGCACCGTATCCCGCTCGGTAACCTCGAAGACAATCCGGTTGGGATCGATCTCGTAGCGCTTGGTCAGCTCGAGGATATTCGGCATGAACTCCGGAATAATAAGGGATTTAGGGGTGAGGTTGATGAAGAGCTTGCCGTGGTATCCATCGGCGTTGGCATTTTCGTAAGCCTTTTGCATCAGAAGCTGGTCAAGCCTGGGCAGCAGGCCGATCCGCCCTGCCGCCTCGATGAATTCGCCGGCGTTTAGAACCGTGTCCCCGGTGGTGGGAATACGCATCAGCATCTCGTGGGCCAGGATGGTGCCGGTTGCCAGATCGAAGATGGGCTGGAAAAAGGGAACGATGTTCTGCCGCTCCAGAGCTTGGTAAACCTGAAAGTTGACCTCGCTTTCGTGCTTGAAAATTTCGGCAATGTCACCCTCGTCCGCCACGGCCAGGGTATTTTTCCCCTCCTCCTTGGCCTTGTACATCATGTTGTCGGCCACCAGAAAGACATCCCTGGCGCTGCGGCCATGCTCAGGATACATGGCCATGCCGATGGAAACAGAGTTCTGGATCTTGAATCCCTCCGTGGTCATGATGTTGAGGGCCGCCACCGAGTCGATAACCCGGTTGACCACCATATGGGCCTGTTCCTTGCTGGTTTCCGGCAGCAGAATGACAAATTCGTCCCCGCCGTAGCGGGCGACGATATCGCCGTCCCGCACCGCCGGCCGCAGGGAGTTGGCGACCTGTTGAAGAAAGAAGTCGCCAAAGACATGGCCATACTTGTCGTTGACTGTCTTGAAATTGTCCAGATCAATTACCAGCAGGGCAAAGGTGGTGTTGTGCCGGTCGGCCCGGCCGGTTTCGTAGCCGATCAGCTCCCAGAACATCCGCTGATTGTAGAGATGGGTCAGCGGATCCCGGGTGGCATAGTATTCCAGATCCTTGGTGTATTTATAAATGGCCTTGACCGAACCAACCAGGTTGATGAGCGTGGCCAGAACGCTGTCCAGAACGATGTGGTAGATCGAATCCATCGCCAGGTTGGACTGGACCCCGATGCCGACAATGCCGCCCACCTTGGGAGCTTCAAGAAACAGCGATTTGGTGCGCAGTTCGAAATCATTCTGAGCAAGATTTTGGGGCAGAGGGATATCAGAGCCGCTGTCGTGGTGGATTACCTTGACCGAGGGAGAGTCGGAGGCAAGCTGAAAATGTTTGTAGATCTGCTGCTGGATCAGATTTTCAAAACCGACCTTGATCTGGTCGGAGGGGGCGCTGCGCCAGAAGATGTCCAGCTCGTAGTCTTGTTCGCTCTCCTGGAAAAAGGCCATCAGCGCATAGGTGTCGACGATGCTGTTGATGTCTACTAGGAGTTCCTTGACAAAGGTGTGCCAGTCCTGCACCACATTGGAGGTGATGATGAACTTGTTCAGGATTCTGATTTCAAATTCGAGGACATCCTTGTCCACCGCCACGTCCCGGAGCCGTTCAGCCAGTTCCCCCACCGCATTGAAGGCCTGATTGAGTTCCGTAAAACCGAAGGTGCTTTTCCCAAGTTCACTGACGGAGGACAGGTCAACCACCGATCTGATTTCCGAGGTTTTTTCCCGGAACTGACTAACCGCCCCGGTCACTCTGGCTACCACCAGCATGGTGACGAGTGCTACCAGAGCGATGGTAACAGCGCCGTAGAACACAAAAATCCAGAGATAGTCGGAACGCATCCGGGCCGCCATCTCCTTGACGTTCTGTTTTACCTCCACCACCCCCAGAACCGCGCCCGCCTCGACCCCGGCATGGCAGTTCAGGCAGGCAGGTCTGGCCCTCAACGGGTAGAAATGCCTGGTCCAGGTGCCGTTTTCCATAATTTCCTGCCTGCCGGCTCCGGCCATGATTTGGCGAATCGTTTCGCTGGGGGAGGGCGCGCCCTCGACGGCGCCGTACTGATCATCCACCAGGCTGCTGCGGTACACCTCGATCTGGTATGGGGAGGTGGAATGGGCTTTCTTGATCGCCTCGATGGTGGCAACAAGTTTCTGGCGACTGGGGCCGTAGGGCATGAGCGCCTCGATGGAGACGTAGGTCTGGCCGGCGATCCCGCGCGCGGTGTCCCGGGATTGCCGGATGATCAGGCGGTCGTACAATAGGGTGCTGGTCGCCAGCACCAGCACGAACACCACCAGGGTAGCTCCCATGATCCGGGAAAAAAGGTAGCCTCGCAGGGAGCTATCGAATAATGGCAGATCCGGCAGCCGTTTAAGGCATTTATGGCAGAAAAGAGAAAATCTGTTGAACATGGCCGGCTCCGACGGGTTTAATTTTTATGGGCTTTCAAGAACTGAAAAATCGCTGCATTCCGTCAGCCAGGGAAGGGCCGGAAGCCAGTGTGCCTCGAATGTTTCAGCAGGGCTTGTCCCATGTCTTTGCCGGGATGACGGTTGGGCGAGAGGCTATCACTGTCAAGGCGACAGGCAATGGCTAAGGTGGATAGATTGCAGGTATTCAGGGGGACAAGGAGAAGCCTCATCCATCGTATCCAAGTCGGGGGGTGGGGGAATTTTCCCTCTCCCCTGTGTCCGCACCCCCGCTCTCCCCGTAAACAAGCCTTTCAAGATCGGCCACCACCGATTGCAATTCATCCGCCTGAGCGGTAAGCTGAACGGCGGCGGCGGCCGCCTCTTCGGCAGCGGCAGCGATCTGCTGGGTGGCGGCGGAGCTTTCGTTCATGGCTTGGGAGATCTGGGAGATCCCCCCGGACTGCTCTTCGTTGGCCTGGGTTATGGCGGAATTTTTCTCCCCGATCATGGTGGCTGATTCGACAATGCCGTCAAAATCGTTGTTGATGCTTTTCAGGGAAGCGGCGCAGGCGGAGATCCGCGCCACGGTGGCGTCCAGCAGGTTCTGGATGTTCTTGGCCTCCTGAGTGGTTTTCATGGCCAGGCTTTTTACCTCGCCGGCCACCACTGCGAAGCCCGCTCCGGACTCGCCGGCCCTGGCTGCCTCCACTGCAGCGTTCAAGGCCAGCAGGTTGGTCTGAAAGGCGATGCTGTCGATGGTGGAAATAATCAGCCTGATCTGGCCGCTGTCCTTTTCGATCTGGGTCATGTTCTGAGTGAGTCCGGCCAGGGCCTTGAGGGTTTGCCCGGATTTGGTGATATTCTCTTTCATCAGTGTTTCCGACCCCTGGGTCAGGGCGGTGGTCTGAAAGCTCTGGGCGGAGAGTTCCTCAAGGGAGGAAGAAGTTTCCTCCACGATGGAGGACTGCTGCGAGGCGGAATCGGACAGCACCTGGCTGCCGCTGGAGATCTGCAGGGCGGCGTCGGAAACCTGGGCAGCGCTGCCTTGAATGTTCCGGGCCGCCATACCAAGAACCCTGGTGAGCTGCACCGCCAGAATCCGGGAGATAACCATGCCGACCAGCAAGGCGAAAATGGCCAGCCCGCCCACGGTGTACTTGGTGGTCTTGGCTGCTGCCAGCATGGTCTCATCAGGAAGAATGCTTGCCTCCGCCTCTTTGCGAAGCTGGTGGAGCAGATCCTGGACCTGCCGCAGGGCGGGAATGGTCTCGGTAAGATAGGTCTCCTTGGTTTCTTCCCTGTTATTCAGGCTGACGATCTTGATCGCGCTGTGGTGCAGATCGGCATGGGGCTTTTCCATCTGTTTAAAGAGAGGGGCCAGCTTGGGCAGCATCGCCTCGGCCTGCTTGCGCTCTTCACCATACAGCCATTTGCCCAGTTTGCACTTGTGGTCGTCGGTTTCCACTTCCAGCCTGGAAACGGCGGGATCGGTAAAGAAAAGGCCCACCTTGCCGGCCCAGTTGAGATGGTCTACCTCCCTTTCGGTCAGGGTGAGGTAAAGTTCATGGCCGACCACTACTTCCTTGGCATCCGCAATGATATGGTTGATGCCGATGAAACTTATTCCGCCGCAGAGGAGGAGGAAGGTCAGCACCACGATAAACCCGATGGTGATTCTGGCATTGACGGTAAGCCTGCCGAACAGGGAGGTGGCGCCGGATGTTCGCTGCTGCATGGCTGGTTGCTCCTGGGGCTGTGGTTGGCTGTGGTGTCGGTCCGGGTGTTTTGCGCCGCTCCGGCTAAGCGGCCATGGTGACGGTGAAGAGAGTGTCCAGCTTAAGCTCGGTAAACAGCTCAAACATGGGAGCGGATAGATTGACGACCGAAAAGCTGCCCCCTTTGGAGGCCAGCTTTTTGTAAAGCAGCAGCATCTTGCCGATCCCGGAGCTGCCGATGTGCCGCACCTCCCGGCAGTCGATGACTACCTCCCGCACCGAGTCGAGGTCCAGCTGGAGTACTTGTTTTTTTAAGTCCTCGGCCCCTTTTTCGTCCACAATTCCTTGAAGCGCAATGTGTACCCGATCGCCGTTTTGAGTGGTTTTGATATTCATGTAATTCTCTCAGGTAAAAATTGATGACCGCGCAACAACTGAAAAACGCCCGGCTAATAAGCATACTTAGAAGAGCATGCCATTATTGGCTTGACAGTTCAAGCAAAAATACATGCATCAGTCAGAACAGCAAATTTTAACCATTACAAAACAAAATAACGGCTATACTTCCGGACGTTTCTGATTTATTACGGAACAAAACAGCAGGACCATCGTTTAAACATCCAGGGGAAGCTCGGTGCGAGCCCATGGCGGGCCGACTCCGGGCGGCAACATCGCAACTGCTGTCGTGACCGATCACGGGGAAACCCCACAAAGGTCAAATAACCACCGAACAAGCGGTCACAGGGTGGTACAGGTTGTGGCAAGCGGGACGGCGATGCGTACATCATGTACGTGAGCCGGGCCGATCGCCGCAAGATGTGGTGCCCTGTGGTCGCTTTCCTGCTGTCAACCTGAGAGGAGAAAATTATGCGGATAAAACAAATTGCGACCATTGTCCTGGTTTCGCTGCTGATCGTCCCCCCGGCCTTCGCTGCCGATGCGCGGCTGGCCCTGGTGTCGAGCGAAGGGGAAAATTCGGTAACGGTCCTTGATCTGTTGAACGAAAAAACCGTCAAGGTTCTGCCCACCGGCAAGGTGCCGCACGCCATGGCCGCCTCGCCGGCGGGCAAGATTTTTGTCAACAACCGCGGCAGCCAGGATTTGACCGTGATCGACGCCAATACCCTCACCGTGACCGCGACCATCCCGCTACCCGCGACCTCCTTCCAGCTGGCCCTGGCCCCGAACGGCAAGACCCTGGCCGTGGTTTATAAGGATGCCCTGAAGCTGACCCTGGTGGATGTGGCCACCAGCACGATCATCCGGACGGTGGAGATCGGCGAGCTGCCCGCACCTTTCAAGGGGGCGATGATGAAACATCCCGCCTGGAGTCCGGACGGCAAGTATGTCTACTGCCCCGAATCGGTGGGCAAAACCATCGTTAAGGTCGAGGCGGCCACCGGCGCGGTGGTGAAGCGCCTTCAGCTGGCCATCGGCAATCACTACCTCCATCCCTCGCCGGACGGCAAGCTGTTCTATGCGATAAACGAGGGTTCCAAAGAGGGCGCCACCAGCCTCACCCTCATCGATCCGGCCACCGACACCGTGGTGGCCGAGCTGCCGTTGCCGCTTGCCCCTGGCGAAAAAGGCGAGGGCCATCATGCCGCCTTCAGCCCTGACAACCGCTATTTTTTCTTCGGCAATCTCGGAAGTTCCGGCCTGCATGTCCTTGAGGTGCAAAGCCGCAAGTGGACAAAGGTGATCAAAACCGGCAAGGGGCCGGGCCATCCGGCGATCTCGCCGGATGGCAGGTATTTCTTCATCGTCCACCATAAGGACGGGGTGATCAGCGTCGTCGATATCGCCCGCCAGGAGCATGTGAAGGACATTAAGATCGGCGACGGCAAGGCCCAGGCGCACGCCGCCTATTTCACCCCGGACGGCAGGTATTTTTACGCGGTGGCCGCCCAGGACAACGTCATGGCCAAGATCGATGTGGCAAAAATGGAGCTGATCTCAACCCTGCCGGTGGCCAAGGCTTCGATGTTTTTTGCCGTCAAGGAGGGGAATTCCTATCCGCCCACCGAATGATCTCCAAGAGGCGAGTTGCCGCAAGAAAACAAAAGGGCGCCGACCGGCACAGTCAGCGCCCTCTTTGTTTTGCTCTCTTCCCCACGCGCCTTGACCGGGGCGTGCCCTGCCGATCAGCAAAGGGGCAGGCTGCGCAGCATGCCCCCCATGGTTCTGAAAGAAAAAAGGCTTGCCCGATGAAAAAGTACGGAACCAAAATGTCCGGTAATCGTTAAAAGAGCATCATGCCTGAAAACACGGACGATCTTCATCTCATTGAACGATGCAAACGCGGGGAGACCTCCCCGTTTGGGCAACTTGTCCTGAACCATCAGAACAGGATTTACAACCTGTGCCGTTATATGCTCGGCAATGTCCAGGACGCCGAGGACGCGGCCCAGGATTCCTTCCTCAAGGCCTTTCGGAACATCAAGAATTTCAAGCCGGACGCCTCGTTCTATACCTGGCTGTACCGCATCGCCATCAATACCTGCCTTGACTACAGGAAGAGACCGCTCTTTGCCTCCTTGTTCACCAGATCGAAGGAGGGCGAAGAGTTTCCGATCAAGCAGCTGTCCCATGAATTCTCCCCCGAAAGGCTCTATGCGGCAAAGCAGGCGAGTCAGACCTTGCAGGTCTGCCTGGGGGAATTGTCGCCAAAGCTGAAAGCGGCCATTCTTCTCAAGGAAATAGAGGGGTTTTCCTACGAAGAGATCGCCGGGATTATGGAGATATCCCCGGGAACAGTAAAGTCGAGGATATCGCGAGCCAGGGATGAGTTGAGGGGCTTGATGAAAAAACATACGGAACAAAAGCGAACCCCGATCGTTTAATCAAATGGGAGGAAGACGAGATGAGATGCTCAAAAGCGCGCAGATTGATGTCAATTTCCCTTGACCAGGAGCTGCCGGTCAAGGAGCAGCCGACCCTTGCCTCGCATCTCGGACAATGCGCGCCCTGCCGCGAGGCATTCCAGGAGCTGCGGGAAACCAGACGCTCTTTCACCCTGGCGGAACAATTCAACGCCCCGCCTGGTTTTTCCCGGCGGGTCATGGCCGGGCTTGAGCCGGCGGCGCCGGGCCACTTTTCTTCGCTCTTTTTTGTTCGTTTCGCCGAGGCGGGGGTACTCTTTCTGGTCATTGGGATCGGCGTACTCTTCGGCCATTTTTGGGAGCCCGCTCCTGGGCCGCCGAGGCAGCCCAGTCTGCGGGCGGAGCTCGCCCGCCTCTCGCTGGATCTTTTTGACCCGGCCCCGGCCGGCTCTCTGAGCGGGGCTTATCTGGCAATGACGGAGGTCAGAGATGAGCAATAGCACCCTCAAATATCTGTTGTTGCTTTCGGTGGCCCTCAACCTGACGATCCTGGGGACGGTCGGCTACCGATATCAGCAAAGGCACAGCTCCTGGACCTCACCTTTCGGGCCGCAAATGCGGCGAGACCGCTTCCTGTTCGAAGAGCTCGCCTTGGAGCCGAAGCAGATGGCAGCCATGAAGGAGAGGGCGATTCCGTTTCGCGCCGAGCTGGAGCGTCAGCAGGCGGAGATTGCCGAAAAGAAGAAAGGGCTGATCGTTCTCCTGCGCCAGGAGAACCCGGACCAGACGGCGATCAGCTCGCTGATCGCCGAAATCAGCGCCAGACAGGAAGAGATGCAGCAACAAGTCGCGGCCCACATGCTGGGGGTGAAGGGTTTGCTGGACAAGGAGCAGCAGCAGCGCTTTTTTAACCTGATTGATGCTGCCATGAGCAAAGGGAGTCAAACCGGATGCCCATCAACCGAATAAAAGCCGCCGGGGCAATCGTCGCCGTCATCTTACTCCTCGCCACCGGCAACGTGGTCGGCAGCGAGACGGTCAGCATTGATGGCAGGATCCTTACCTTGCGCCAGTGTCTCGACCTCGGCCTGAGGATGAATCCCGCCTCCGCTATCTCCCTGCAAGGCCTCAAGGCGGCGCAGGAAAAAATCGAGGAGGGGAGGGGTGGCTACTACCCGTCCTTCAAACTTTCCTCCGCTTATACCTACACCACCCCGCAAGAGAGCATGCCGCAAGTCGCCGAAGACAGCTACGACACCCGACTGGCCCTGAGGCAGACGCTTTTTGACGCCGGCGCCACCGCCAACCTGCTCAAAGGCCTGGAGCACGGAGTCAGCGTCCAGGAACACGAGGTCAGTAAGACCGAGCTGGATATTGCCTACAATATTCGGCTTACCTTTATCGACACCTTGAAGAAACAGGCCCTGCTGGAGGTGGAAAAAATGGCGCTGGCGGGCAGAGAGCGCCATCTCGCCCAGGCTCAGGCGCTTCACCAGGCAGGGGTTTCCTCCCGGGCGGATGTGATTAAATCCGAAGTTCAGCTCTCCAATGCCCGGCTCAATGTCGTCCGGGCCGAAAACGGTGTGCTCTCGGCCAAGGCCGCGCTTTCGGCCTTCATGGGGGTGGAGGTGACCGTGCAGTTTGCCCTTGACGGCCGGGAGGTGGACAGCCTGCCCCAGGCAGGGTTGCCGGAGGTGCGGGAGCTCCGGGCCGAAGCAGTTGACCGGCGCCCCGAACTGAAAGGCATCCAGGCCCGGCTTGAGGCCGCCGCCGCCGCGATCAGCCAGGCGGAAAGCGGCTCTTATCCGCAGGTCAGCCTCGACGCCTCCTATGGCTGGCAGGAGAACAGCTTTGTCCCGGCGGACAAGAAGTGGGGGGTGGGGGTGACGGTCGGCATCCCGATCTTCGAGCAGCTGACCACCCGCGCGAAAGTCGCCCAGGCCGTGGCCGGCCGCAAAGGCCTCAAGGGGGCGGCGCTTCAGGCCAGGCAGCTGGTTGAACTTGAGGTCGAGCAGGCATGGCTTGGCCTCAAGGAGGCGCAAGAGCGGCTGCCGGTAAGCCGGAAGACGCTGGCCCAGGCGGAAGAGGATCTGCGGGTCTCGGAAGGCAGATATAAAGAGGGGGTCGGCACGATCCTCGAGGTGATCGATGCCCAGACCGGGCTGACTTCCGCCCGGACAAATTCCGTGGTCGCCGCCTACGATATCGCCAACGCCCAGGCAAAACTCGACCGGGCGACCGGCAAAGGAGCTCGATAAATGAAGAAGTGGTTGCTGGGTATTATTCTCGTTGCCGCGGTTGCCGGGGGTTCGCTCATGGCTTATCGGCAGCGGACGGGGCAAGAGCAAAAAGACAGGGCGCTGCCGACGGAGCTGGTGCAGAGGCGGGACATTGCCTCCGTGGTCCAGGCCACCGGAGTCATCCGCCCCAGGATCGGGGCCGAGGTAAAGGTGGGTGCCAGGATCTCCGGCCGGGTGGAAAAGCTCTACGCCAATATCGGCGATGTGGTCGAGAAAGGCCAGCTCATTGCCCGGATCGAACAGGATGATCTGCGGGCCAAGGTCAACGAGGCTAGGATGAATCTCCGCGCTGCCGAGGCGAATCTCGAGCTGAGTCGCAAAACCCTGGCGCGCATGGAGAGTCTTTTTGCCAAGGACTTTGTCGCCCGCGACCGGGTGGATGTAGCGGAAAAGGATCATAAGGCCGCCCAGGCCCAGGTTAATCAAATCAAGGAGACCATCAGCTTTCATACCACCCAGCTCTCGTATGCCGATATCCATGCGCCCATCCGCGGGGTGATCGCCTCGGTCGCCACCCAGCAGGGCGAGACCGTTTCCGCCTCATCCCTGAATGTCCCGACCTTCGTCACCATCGTCGATCTGGACCGGCTTGAGGTCTATGCCTATGTTGACGAGACCGACATCGGCAGGATCAAGCCGGGGCTGGAGGCGGCTTTTTCGGTGGATTCCTATCCGGAGTCCGAGTTCAAGGGCAGTGTGTCTGCTATTTATCCCAAGGCCACCATCCAGGACAATGTGGTCTACTACATCACGGTTATCGCCATCGAAAACCCTGCTGGAAAATTGAAGCCGGACATGACCGTGAACGCCACCCTCCATCTGGATAAACGAAATGCGGTCCTGGCGGTTCCCGGCAAGGCGATCAGCCGGGAAGGCGGCAGGAAGGTGGTCATGGTTCTGGAAGGGGGCAAGAGCGTAGCCAGACCGATCAAGACCGGCTGGAAAGACAGCCGTTATACCGAGGTGCTTGAAGGGGTAAAAGAAGGAGATCTGGTCATAATCGGCGATGGACAACAGGCCGAAAAAAAATAACTGGTACGGAGGCTTTAATGATTGAACTGAAAGGCATCACCAAGACATACAGAAAAAACGGCGGGGCCGAAGTCCGGGTGCTGCAGGGCGTAAACCTTGAGGTCAAACAAGGCGAGTTTGTCGCGATCATGGCCCCGTCCGGCATGGGCAAGTCGACGATGATGAACATCATCGGCTGCCTGGACCGGCCCACCGCGGGCGAATATCTCCTGGACGGGATTGAGGTGGCCGGGATGAACGATGACGATCTTTCCCGCACCAGAAACAAGAAGATCGGCTTTGTCTTTCAATCATTCAACCTGCTGCCCATGACCACCGCCCTGGCAAATGTCGAACTGCCCCTGATCTACTCTCCCGACGATTTGGATATCGCGGGCAAGGCGAGGACAGCCCTTGCGGCCGTGGGCCTGGGCGACCGGGTTAATCATCTGCCTTCGGAGCTTTCCGGCGGGCAGCAGCAGCGGGTCGCCATCGCCAGGGCCCTGGTCAACGATCCGGCCCTGATCCTGGCCGACGAGCCCACCGGCAATCTCGACTCCGCCTCCAGCGCCGAGGTCATGGAGATCTTCAAAAAGCTCAATCAGGACGGCCGCACCGTCATCCTGGTGACCCACGAGCAGGAGGTGGCGGACAGGGCCGACCGGATCATCCGGATGAAGGACGGCCAAGTGGTGAGCGACGAAAGGAGGGGTAACTGATGAAAAGCGGAAGACTCATCGGCTTGGCGTTCACAGGACTTGCCGGCCACAAACTGCGGACCTTCCTGATGATGCTCGGCATCATTATCGGGGTAGCCACCCTCACCGTCATCATCTCCCTGACCAAGGGGGCGCAGCACAAGGTGATGAAGGGGATTAAAAACTTCGGCGCCAACTCGGTCATGGCCTCGGCCGGCGGCGGCAAAATGTTCGGCCCCCCGGACGGCAGCACCACCACCCTGACCCTGGATGATGCCGCGGCCCTCAAGGAGTCGATCAAGGGGCTGAAGCATGTGGCCCCCTTCACCATGCACGTTGCCCAAACGGTGATCGCCGGCAACCGGAATACCGACACCGCGGTCTTTGGCGTCACCCCGGAGTTTGCCGACGCCTGGCAGTGGTTTGCCGAGCGCGGCGATTTTATCGCTGACGAAGACCTGGCGACGCTGAGTAAGAATTGCGTTCTCGGCCAGACCGTGGCCCGTGAGCTTTTCGGCGATCAGGACCCCATCGGCGAAACGGTGCGGCTGAACAACACCAACTTCAAGGTGATCGGCGTGTTGAGCAAGCGCGGCGCCAGCCCGCACGGCATGGACATGGACAATCGAATGGTAGTGCCGCTCACCACCGCCATGCGCCGGCTCTACAACACCACGGCTCTCGGGATGATCCGGCTCTATGTCGCTGATCCTGGCCGACTTGACGAGGTCAGCGATTCGGTAACGGCGATCCTCCGGGAGCGCCACCAGATCACCCCGCCCCAGGAAGACGATTTCCGGGTGACCAATTCCATGGCCATGGCCAAGACGGTCAAGGGGGTTTCGAAAACCCTGACCACCTTTCTGCTGCTGCTGGCCTCGGTCTCCCTGCTGGTCGGCGGGGTGGTCATCGCCAACATCATGTTCATCTCGGTGAATGAAAGAAAGAAGGAGATCGGCATCCGCCGGGCCTTCGGGGCCCGAGCCCAGGACATCCGCCGGCAATTTCTCGCCGAGGCCCTGATCGTCACCCTGGGCGGCGGCATCGGCGGCACGCTCCTCGGGGTTGCCGCGTCGTTGGCTATCGCCTCCCTCAAGAAGATGCCGGCCATGCTCTCCTGGGAGCCCTTTGTCGTGGCTGTGGTCTTCTCCGGTGCGGTGGGGATCATCGCCGGGATCCAGCCGGCCCGGAGAGCGGCGGCTATGGACCCGGTACAGGCAATCCGGGGATAGATGCGGCTCATCAAAGGTACTAGCCTCGCGCTGAAAACCCTGTTTGCCCACAAGCTGCGCACCGGCCTGGCGACGCTGGGCATCGTCATCGGCGTCTGTTCGGTAATCGTGATGGTGGCCATCGGCGATGGGGCCCAGCGTCAGGTGCTGGCGAAGATTCAGGCCATGGGCACCGATCTGGTCATGGTCACCGCCGGGCAGGTCCGGATCATTGCCGGACGATCCCGGCAGACCGGCAACGTCAGCAGCCTCACCCTGAAGGATGCCAGGGCCATTGCCGAGGAATCCCGGGCGATCAAGAATCTTGCCCCGGCCCAGGGGCGTAAGATGCTGGTCAAGCACGACCTTCTCGCCACCACCACGACCATCACCGGCACCACCGAATCGGTGCTGCCGGTCCGGGGGTTGGTCCTGGCGCAGGGGAGATTTTTCAGCGAGGATGACGACCGCGCCAGGCAGCGGGTTGCGGTGCTTGGCCGGACCGTGGTCCAAAACCTCTTTGCCGGTCGCCGGGCGGTGGGGGAAGAGATCCGGATCGGCAAGGTAGCCTTCGAGGTCATCGGGGTTTTGGCCGAAAAGGGTACCGATCTGACGGGCGGCGATCAGGACGATGTGATCTACATCCCGCTTGAGACCGCCCTGCGGCGGCTGTTCAACCTCACCTATCTCAACAACCTTTTTATCCAGGCGGCAAGTGGCGAGCAGATCGAAGCGGCAAGCGCGGAGATCCGGGAGATCCTGCGGGAAAGGCACCGGCTGCGGGGCAAGGCTGACGACTTCACCATCCAGAGTCAGGCGGAACTTCTTGCCACGGAAAGGGAAACCAGCCAGGCCTTCACCAATCTCCTGGGGGCGGTGGCCGGCATCTCGCTGGTGGTGGGCGGGGTCGGGATCCTCGCGGTCATGCTGATCTCGATCAAGGAGCGGACCAGGGAAATCGGGGTCCGCCGGGCCGTGGGCGCCCGCAGGCAAGATATCCTCCAGCAGTTTCTGGTGGAATCCTTTATCCTCAGCGTCAGCGGCGGCTTGGCCGGCATCGTCCTCGGGGTGGTTCTCTCCTTCGGGGCAGCCTGGTTCACCGGCTGGCCCCTGACCATGCCGGTGGCCGCCACCCTGGCCTCCTTTGGCTTTGCCGCCCTTATCGGCGTTATCTTCGGAGTTTACCCGGCAGTCAAGGCCGCGCGTCTTGATCCCATCGAGGCCCTGAAGGCGGAATAACCGGCCTCAGGATGACCTTATGAGACCGGTTCGGCGGTAAGGCTCTTTTTGCGATTATGTTCGTAACGCATCTGCAGGATCTCGACCAGGAGGGCGAAGCCCATGGGCAGGTAGATATAGCCCTTGGGCACATGCTTGTGCAGCCCTTCCATGAAGATGGTCACCCCGATGGTGATCAGAAAGGAGAGGGCGAGAATCTTGATCGCCGGATGCTTGAGGATGAACTCGCCGATGGTCCGGGCAAAAAAGAGGATGGCCACGAAGGAAACCACCACCGAGCTGATGATGATCCAGACCTGATCGGTCAGGCCGATGGCGGTGATCACCGAGTCGATGGAAAAAACGATGTCCAGCAGAACGATCTGGCTGATGATCGCGGCAAAGCCGCCCATGACCATGCCTGGTCCGCCCCCCTCCTCCTTGGCCTCCACCGTGTGGTGGATCTCCTTCACCGCCTTGAAGAGCAGAAACAGACCGCCGCTGATCAGGATCAGATCCCGAACGGAAAAATCCAGCAGCACGGTGTTGGTGAGATTGGTCAGGCTGAGCAACGCCATCAGCACGCCGATCCGGGCGAGCAGAGCGAAGGCCAGTCCGGCCAGCCGGGCTTTGTCGCGCCTTTCCTCGGGCAACCTGCCGACAAAAATCGAGATGACCAGGATGTTGTCCACCCCGAGAACCAGTTCCAGCCCAACCAGCAGGGCAAGCAGCGCCAGTGCGTCTCCCATGATTTATCCTTTGCGTAACGGAGAAAATGAAAAGCCGGAGCAGGTGTCCGGCCGAGTGGCCACGCCCCGGTAGTGGCGGAGGCGGACCGTATTTTTTTGCAGCAGATATTTGTATCCTGTTTGCCGGAGAAATACAACTCGTGAAGTGGGTAGCGGGAAGTGGGAAGTGAGCAAAACCGGGACTGTCCCCGGCCTTATCGGGGGCTGTCCCAGGCTTTGCGGGTTGAAGCCACAGCAGTGGCAAAAAGCCTGAAACATAAAGTTTTGCGGCGCCGGCCGCCATGGTTGCCTCAAACCCGTAAACTTCGGGGACAGCCCCCGATAAGGCCGGGGACAGTCCCAAGTTTACTTCCTGCGGTTACGAAAAAAGATTACCCTGAGAGGTCTTGAGAGAGTAAGCTGTTGTGGAAAGATTTTGCGGTATCCTGTCGCATAACGGAGGAGTTGGCATGACTGACCCGCATCCAGGAAAAGCTCGCAACCCTGCCGGCAATTCGCGCCCCAACCCCCGCCACCGTTATATCCTGCGGGTTATCCTCGGCTACGCCGTCTTCGGCGCACTGTGGATCTACCTCTCCGATTTCCTGCTCTCCGTCCTGGTCGACGTTACCGCGATTTACTGGCTGTCCACGGCCAAGGGGTTGCTCTTTATCGTGGTGACCACCTTGCTGCTCGCCATCGCCCTGCGCGGCGTTCCCGGAGAAGCCCCCCCCCAGGCGGTCGTGCCCCGGCTGGAATTGCTCCTGGCCGCCTCGCCGGGAAGGCGGGCCTGGCTGTATGGCTTCGCGGTGGCGATAACCTCGGCCATTCTCCTGGTGCGTTCCGCTATCGCGGTATCGTTCGGTGAGCGACCGCTCTTGATCATTCTCATGTTTCCGGTCATCCTTTCGGCCATGGCGGGCGGCCTTGGTCCCGGTCTGGTCGCCACCCTGCTCGTCGCCCTGGGCGCGGCCCACTGCCTCCCTCCGGTCGGCAGTTTTTTCATCAGTCAGCCCCACGACTTATTCTCGTGGAGTTTTCTTGTCGCCAGCGGCGTGCTGGTCAGTATTCTTGCCGAGATGCTGCACCGGTTGCACCGGCACAGCGAAGCGAGCCTCCAGCTCCAGGCTGTGACCCTGGCCAGCATAGGCGACGGGGTGATCACCACCGATACCCGGGGGCGGATCAGCTTCATGAACCACGAAGCGGAGCTGCTGACCGGCTGGACGAGTGGCGAGGCAACGGGCCACCCCTTGGCCACGGTGTTCAGGTTAATCGATGCACAGAACCGGCAGCCGTTGGAGAGCCCGGTGGACAAGGTTATGGTCTCCGGACAGGTGGTGGAACTATCCAGTCAGGCGCTGCTCCTTTGTCGCGATGGCCGGGAGGTGCCGGTGGTGGACTGCGGCGCGCCCATCCGGCTGGGGGACGGCGCTTTGGCCGGGGTAGTGCTGGTGTTCCGCGACGACAGCAAAAGGCGGCAGGCCGAGATGATTCTGCGCCAGGAGCGCGGTTTTCTCAAAACCCTGATCCGCACCCTGCCCGACTTGGTCTGGCTCAAGAATCCGGATGGCGTTTACCTTGCCTGCAATGCCAGGTTTGAGCGGTGTGTCGGGGCGCGCGAGGCGGAGATCATCGGCAAGAGCGATTATGATTTTGTGGACCGGGAGCTGGCTGATTTTTTCCGGCAAAAGGATCGCGAGGTCATCGCCAAAGGGAGCCCTTTGCTCAATGAAGAGGAGATTACCTATGCCGATGACGGCCACCGGGAACTCCTGGAAACCATCAAAACTCCGATGTACGACGCCGGCGGGGAGCTCATCGGCGTTCTGGGCCTTGCCCGGGATGTCACCGCCTCCCGGCAGGCCGAAAATGCCCTGCGGGAAAGCGAGGCCACCTACCGGTCGCTGTTTGAAAACATGCTGAACAGTGTGAGCCATTGCCGGGTTATCTTTAAGAACGGAGTTCCCGTGGACCTTGAGTATCTTGCGGTCAACCCGGCTTTCGCGGTGGTGACCGGGATCAGCGAACCGGTGGCGGGCCGGAGGATCAGCGAGGTCATCCCCGGCTACTGCCAAAACAACCCGGAATCGATGGAGATGTTCGGCAGCATTGCCCGCAGCGGCATTCCGGCTCGCTGGGAACATTATCTCATGGAGCTGGACCGCTGGTTCTCTTTTTCCATTTATTCGCCGGCCGGCGAAGAGGTGATCATCGTTGCCGAAAATATCAGCGAGCGCAAAAAAACGGAACTTGCCCTGCGCGAGTCGCTGGCCGAAAAGGTCGCCCTGCTTAAGGAAGTGCATCACCGGGTCAAGAACAACCTCCAGATCGTGGTCAGCCTGCTCAACCTTCAGGCCGAACGGATCGTCAATCCGGAGGCGGTGGCGGCGCTGCTCGACACCATAAACCGTGTCCGTTCCATGGCCCTGCTGCACGAGGTGCTTTACCGTTCCGATAATCTGGCCCGGATCAACCTCACCGCTTATCTCGGGGAACTCTGCCTCCACCTGCAGCGCTCTTTCGGTCAGGCCTTAGGCCGGGTTCAGGTGGAGAAGCGGGTTGCGGCCATCAGTCTGCCTCTGGAGCAGGCGGTGCCCTGCGGGCTGCTCATCAACGAACTGGTCACCAACGCCTTGAAATATGGCTTTCCGGACGGGAAAACCGGCCGGGTGCTGGTGGAGGTCGTGCTGGATGACGGGCAGATCACTCTCGCGGTCAGCGACAACGGCGCGGGGCTGCCCCAAGGCTTTGACCCCTTTGCCTCTTCCACCCTTGGCTTGCAGCTGGTCACCAATCTGGCCGGCCAGCTGGGGGGAAGCCTCGAGTGGGAGCAGGGCAGCGAAGGCGGCGCGCTCTTCAAGGTGCGCTTCCCCGCCCCCGGCGTAATCGAACAAGGAGATGTCCCGTGAACCATCGGATCATGATCGTCGAGGATGAAGCCATTGTGGCCATGGACATTGAGTCCCGCCTGACCGCCATGGGCTATGCCCTTGCCGGGAGGGCGGCCGGCGGGGCGCAGGCCCTGACCATGGCCCAGGAGGCGCAGCCGGACCTGATCCTGATGGATATTCGTCTGCAGGGCGAGATGGACGGCATTGACGCGGCCCGGGAGATATATCAACGGTTCCGGATCCCGGTGGTCTTCCTCACCGCCTATTCCGAGGAAACCACTCTGGAGCGGGCCAAGCTCGCCGAGTCGTTCGGCTACATCTTCAAGCCCTTTGATGACCGCGATCTCAAGAGTACCATCGAAATCGCCCTGTACAAGCATCAGGCCGAGCAGGAACTCCACCGGACCAACCGGCTGTATGCCGTGCTGAGCCATGTCAACGAGGCGATTATCCACATTGAGGAGCGGGAGGAGTTGTTTCAGTCGGTCTGCCGGGTGGTGGTCGGCTATGGGGAGCTGGATCTGGCCTGGGTAGGGTGGCTGGACCAGGAAAGCGGCCGCCTCAAGCCGGTTGCCTGGTTAGGCAGAGGCAGCGAGGCGGTGCCCCGGACGGATTTTTCCTTCGTCGGCAGGTCGGGGGAGCAGGAAAGCAGGAGCCTGGCCATCCTTCAGGGGGGCAAGCCCTTTATCTGCAACGGTTGCAGCGACGAGGGATGCCCTTATTCCGAAGAGCGGGAGTTTGCCCGCTTCGACTTTAAGTCCTGCGCTTCCTTTCCCCTCTGGTTTCAAAACGAGGTGCGGGGAGTTCTGAATTTACGCGTTTCTGTCCCCGGATTTTTTAAAGAACCGGAGATCGACCTGCTGGGGGAGGTGGCGGCCGACGTCTCCTTTGCTCTGGACAAGATTGAAAGCGACCGGCAGCGAAGGCAGGAGGAGCGGGAAAAGGAACTCACCGCCGAGGTGCTGGCCCTGATCAACTCGGCGACGGATTCCAAAGCCCTGCTGAAAACGGTGCTTGCCAGCCTCAAGAGTTGGTCGGGCTGTGAGGCGGTGGGTATTCGGCTGCATGATGGGGATGATTATCCCTATTTTGAGACCTCCGGGTTTCCGGACAGTTTCGTGCGGCTGGAAAGCAGCCTTTGTACGCGGGATGGTGCAGGCAAGATCGTGCGCGACCCGGAGGGCAAGCCTCTTCTTGATTGCATGTGCGGCAATATCCTGCAGGGCCGGGTCGATCCGGGCCAGCCATTTTTTACTAACGGCGGCAGCTTCTGGTCTAATTGCACCACCGAGTTGCTTGCCACCACCACCGAGGCGGACCGGCAGGCCCGCACCCGCAACCGTTGCAACGGGGCGGGTTATGAATCCGTGGCCCTCATCCCCTTGCGGTCACGCGGTCAGACCTTTGGCCTGCTCCAGCTGAACGACAAGCGGCCGGGGCAATTCAGCGGGGGAAGAATTGCCCTGTTGGAGCGGCTGGGAGAACATCTCGCCAATTTTCTGGCCAGGATGCAGCTTGAAGAAAGGCTCAAGGAGAACGAGGCGAGACTGCGCGCCCTCGGTGACAATCTGCCGGAGGGTTATATGTACCAGTATACCCGCGGGAAGGACGGGATCCCCAGGTTCCTTTATGTCAGCGCCGGGGTGCGCCAGATCAATGATGTTTCTCCCGAGGAGGTAATGCGCGACGCCAACGTGCTGCGGAGCCAGGTCGATCCGGCCCAGGGGCGGGCCTTTATCAAGGCCGAGAGGCAAAGCGGGGCCGAACTCGGGGATTTTGTCATGGACCTGCGCATGCGGCGTCCGGACGGGGGTTGGCGCTGGCTGCATGCCAGCGCCCGCCCGCATGCGCGGCCCGATGGGCAACTGGTCTGGGATGGGGTGGCCATCGATATTACCGCCCGGCGGGAAGCGGAAGCGCAGCTGAACAAGCTGTCGGCCGCAGTGGAGCAGACCCCGGCGGTGGTGGTGATCACCGATCCGTCGGCAAGGATCGAGTATGCGAATCCGGCCTTCACCAGGATTACCGGCTACACCCTGGAGGAGGCGCTGGGCAAAAACCCCAGTCTGCTCAAGTCGGGGGAAACACCGGTCGAGGTGTATAAGGATCTTTGGCAGACCATCACCGCCGGCCGCGAATGGCGAGGGGTTCTGCGGAACCGGCGCAAGGACGGGACCCTGTTCTGGGAAAGGGTGGTAATCTCCGCCGTCCGGGACGCGGCCGGGAAGACCACGAGCTATGTCGCGGTGAAAGAGGACATCACCGAGCAGAAGGGGCTGGAGGATCAGCTCCACCAAGCCCAGAAGATGGAGTCCATCGGCCGTCTGGCCGGCGGTGTGGCCCACGACTTCAACAACATGCTGATGGTGATCAGCGGCTACGCCGATCTCACCCTGATGCAAACCGCGAGTGACGACCCGCGCCACCAGGGACTCCAGGAAATAAAAAACGCGGCCCGGCGTTCGGCGGACCTTACCCGTCAGCTCCTGGCCTTTGCCAGAAAACAGACGGTCGCGCCCGTGGTCCTGGACATGGACGAGACGATCGAAGGGATGCTCAAGATGCTGCGGCGCTTGATCGGCGAGGACATCGAGCTGGCCTGGCTGCCGGGCGCCGGGCTGTGGAAGGTGAGGATCGACCCCTCCCAGATCGATCAGCTCCTGGCCAATCTGGCGGTCAATGCCCGCGATGCCATTGCCGGAGTAGGCAAGATCACCATCAAAACGGAGAACGTGGTGCTTGACGCCTCCTACTGTGCCCGCCACCATGGATGCAGTCTCGGAGACCATGTGCTGCTGATGGTGAGCGACACGGGGGTCGGCATGAGCCAGGAGGTGGTGGCGCACATCTTCGAGCCTTTTTTCACCACCAAGGAGGAGGGCAAGGGAACCGGACTCGGGCTGGCCACCGTCTACGGCATTGTGAAGCAGAACCTTGGCTTTGTCAGCGTGGAGAGCGAACCGGGCCAGGGAACAACCTTCCGGGTCCATCTTCCCCGTTTTGCCGAGAAGGCAAAAGCCGGCAGCCTCGCGGCGCAGAGCCGGGAAGAGATCCTGCCCGGGGGCGCCGAGACCGTGCTGCTCGTGGAAGACGAGAAGGCCATCCTCAATCTCGGCCGGCAATTCATCGAGAGCCTGGGCTATAAGGTTCTCCCCGCCAACTCACCGGCGGAGGCCATGCGGCAGGCGGAAGGGTATGAGGGCGCCATCCAGCTTCTTGTTACGGATGTCGTGATGCCGGAGATGAACGGCAAGGATCTGGCGGAGCGGCTCCGGCAGCGGTTCCCCGGACTGAGATGTCTTTTCATGTCCGGCTATTCCGCCGATATTATAGCCAAACACGGGATGCTCGAGGCGGGCATCCATTTTCTCCAGAAGCCGTTTGCCCTGCGGGACATTGCCTTCAAGGTGCGCAAGGCGCTGGATGAGTAAGCGGTCACAGGGCACCACATTTTGCGGCGATCGGCCCGGCTCACGTACTTGATGTACGCATCGCCGTTCCGCTTGCCGCAACCTGCGGCACCCTGTGGCCGCTTATAGCTGAGTTAACATTGCGGGTCAGGCCGGAATGGCGCTGGTTGAAGCGTTTTTTGCAACAGCGGGGACAGTCCCGGTTTTGCCGGCCTCCGTCCTTAAACTAGCGCCATTTGGGTCAGCCCAGCCTTTTCGCCCTCGTCATGGCCCTTTTGAAGCCATCGGCGGACCTGCTGCCTTTTAGTTTCATGCCTAGACCATTTTCTTACGGAGACCGAGCAACGCGGCAATCGGCAAAGGGGTGTTCCAGGATGGGCACTACCTATTCCCGTTGAAAAGTCAGCCAGCGGCTCTGGGCCGAGGAACTTAAAACCCCCACCGGATCAACATAGTCGTAGACCCTGGGCTGTTTGCCGTGGGCCGGGCGCAGCACTCTGCCCACCACCTGGAGGAGGCGGCCGGTGAACTTGATCGGCGTGGTAAGAAAGAGGGTGGCGAGATCCGGGCAGTCGAAGCCTTCGCCGATGAGCTGGACCGTGGAGATCAGCACCTTGACCTCGCCCTGGCGGACGGCCTCCACCAGGGCGGTGCGCTGCTCGGCCGGGAGCTTGCCGGTGAGAACCGCGCTGGGGCAGCCCTGCTTTTCGAGCATCACCGCCAGGGCCTCGCAGTGCATGACCCGGTCGCTGACCACCAGGATAGTGCCCGGGGTGGCGGTTCGTTCCTTGAGGATGTCGGCAACAATGAGCTGGTTGCGCTCCGCGTTGGTGGTGAGCGCCTTCATCAGGGCCTGGTAGTTGCCCCGGTACACATAGCGGAATTCCGTGGGACGCTGGAGGTATTCCGGCTTGAGCACCGCGCCGCTTTCGTGCAGGTCCAGGGTTTCCACCTTGAAGGCCCGGTCGCCCAAGTACATGTAGATCAGCTTGGTCAGGCCGTCCCGGCGAAAGGCCGTGGCCGATAAGCCCAGCAGGTAGCGGCAGTTAAAACCGCTTACCACCTCGGTGAAGAGCGAGGCCGGCACCCGGTGGCATTCGTCCACGCAGAGCTGGCCGAAATGGCCGGGCAGCTCTGCGAGCCGGTTTTTGGCTGAGTTGACAATGGCGACGGTGACCGGGGCCAGGGAGAAATGGCCGTCGCCGATCAGCCCCGCTTCCAGGCCGAGAAAGGTTTTGGCCCTCTCCGCCCATTGGTAGAGGAGCTCCTTGGTGTGGACCAACACCAGGGTCGGCTGGCGCCGCCGGGCGATCACCGCCAGGGCGATCACCGTTTTGCCCGAGCCGGTGCCGGCCTCGAGTACCCCGAAGTCATGGCGGGTGATGGCAGCGATCGCCTCCTCCTGGTAGGACCGCAGCTCGCCGGCAAAGCGGAACTCCACCGGCGCCACGCTGTGCCGCTGGTCGATGATCAGAGGGTCCTGGCGCATGAATTTCCGGGCCAGGAGGATGGCGTGGTTGGCGTAGCCCCGGGGAAAGGTGAGGGCGTCGTGGTGCTCGCTGTAGAAATAAAGCTGCGGCTTGAGCTTCTTGCCCATCCAGCGGCTGTATTTTTTGGCCTCGAGATACTCGGGGTTGTCGAGGGTCAGCTGCTGCTTGAGGGCCTCGGCCAGGGTGGCCGAAGCGCCGCGTAGAGTGGCTTGCGCATCGACGGTCAGGGTAAAAGGTAAGCGGTCACATGGCACCACATCTTGCGGCGATCGGCCCGGCTCACGTACTGAAGTACGCATCGCCGACCCGCTGGCCGCAACCTGCGGCACCCTGTGGCCGCTTGTTCCGTGGTTATTTGACTTCCGGGCACTTCCCCCGTGATCGGTTATGGTAAAAGGGCTCATGGGTGGTTCGCGTTCCGGGGGGCAAGGATTTCGGCCAGCAGTTCGGCCAGGCGAGCGCATTCTTTTTCCACCGCGTCAAGCTGGGCCTGCTGATTGATCAGGGCGCTGTTCAATTCTTCGAGGGCTATTTCCTGAAAGGCCAGCCGGGTTTCCAGTTCGATGATCCGGTGTTCCATGGGGTTTATCCTGTGAAATATCTTGGGGTTACCGGCTTCCTGCCGGTGAACCGCTGGTACGGTTCGGCCGGATAGCCCAGGGCGATGACCGCGTGGATACCCTCCACGTTGGGAATACCCAGGGCCTGCTGGATCTGCGGGTCTCTGGCCATGGCTGCCACGGCAAAGCCGATCAGGCAGGAGCCGAGGCCCAGGGTGTGGGCCGCGAGCAGGATATTCTGGGTGGCCAGCAGAGCGTCTTCCTTGGGGCAGCTTGCGCCGGGACGGGAGCCGATGATGATGGCGGCGGGCGCGCCGTGGAACAGGTGGTCGCGTCCCTGCTCCTCCCATTCTCGCAGTGCCCGGGCAATGGTCTGCTGGTAGCGGTGATAATAATTGTTCAGGGCCGGCCTGCCCGCCAGGCGAAGAAGGTTGCGCAGCAAGGGGTTGGCCGCCAGCCGGTTCAGTTTGGTGAAATAACCGCCAACCAGGTTGCCCAGGGCTTCCACCGCAGGCCGGTGCGGCAGGATGGTAAAGGTCCAGCCCTGGCTGTTGGTGCCGGAAGGGGCCGTGGTGCCGATGCGGACCAGATCTTCCAGCAGCTGTTGCTCCGGGGTGCGGTCGGTGTAGTTGCGGCAGGAGCGCCGGGAGAGCATGAGCCGGACCAGTTGGGCGGTGTCTCCCTGGCCAGGGGGCAGATAGCGGTTGTCCGGGACAAAGGCCTTAAACAAAGGGGCGGAATCAAGGCCGGGCACGGTGATGGCCTGGGCCGGGCAGATGGCGCGGCAATGGGCGCAGGCCATGCACTTTTCCCCGCTGACTTTCGCCTTGCCGTGCAGCAGCGACAGGGTCTGGTCCGGGCAGACCGCCAGGCAGAGGGTGCAGCCGGTGCATTTTCCCTCGTCGATTTTTGGGCCTGGCGGCCTGGGGGATGCGGGTCGGTTAGTCATGATTGTCCATCATGCCCTGCTTTGCAAAAAAAGAAAAGCCCCGGCGTGAATCCCCGGCAAATAACGGCTTGACGAAAGAGCATGGGCCGCATAGTTTCAGGCAAAGAGACGCTTAGTATAAGTGTTTTTTGCAGCAGCGGGGAGTAAACTTGGGACTGTCCCCGGCCTTATCGGGGGCTGTCCCGGAAGTTTACGGGTTTGAGGCAACCATGGTGGCCACCACTGCAACAGCCTGAGTTTAAGGCTTTTTGCAACTGCGGTGGCTTCAATCCGCAAAGCCTGGGACAGCCCCCGATGGGGCCGGGGACAGTCCCGGTTTTGCTGGCTTCTGTCCTTAAACTAGCGCCATTCGGGACAGTCCCGGTTTTGCCGGCCTCTGTCCTTAAACTACTGCCATTCACGCTTGAGCCAAAAAACAACAACCGGAGAAAATATGTACTTCTGGCCGGGGCTTTTTCCATATCTGGCGCCGGGCGGCCTGCTGCTTGCCGCGGCGCTGGCTGTTTTGCAGCACGATGACTCGGCCCGCTGGCTGTTCGGGATTAACTGGTTTTTGCCCCCGGCCCTGGGACTGGCTGCCGTTTTTCTCGGCTGGCGGTTCAACCGCAGCCGGTTGCTTTTCGGGACGCTGGCGGTGCTTATGGCCGATCTGCTGCTGCGCCGTTACGGCGGGGTTGCCCAGATCGACCAGCTCCTGGCCAGGTATGTGTTTCATCTGGCCTTGCTGGCGCTACCCCTCAATCTGCTTCTTTTTTCCTGCTGGCGGGAACGGGGCATGCTCACCGGGCAGGGGGTGCGCCGTTTTGTCTTTATTCTCTTGCAGCCCCTTCTGCTGGCGGCGCTCTTTGGGGTGCGCGGGCCGCTCATCGTCCGGCAGCTGGAGATGATGACCGTTTCCCTGCCTCTGCTTGGCCCCCTGTCCTCTCCGGCCCTTCTTGTCTGGATGCTGGCCGGCCTGGGATTGCTTTTTCGTTTCCGCCGCCACCGCGACCTGTTGGATCATGGCTTCTTCTGGGCCATGCTTTGTTCGCTTTTCGCCCTGCTGGCCGGCAATCCCGCCCGGCAAAGCTTTCTTTTCAGTGTGGCCGCCCTGATTCTTCTTGCCGCCGCCATTGAGAGCGCCCACCGGATGGCCTTCCGGGATGAGCTGACCACTCTGCCCGCCCGCCGGGCCTTGAACGAGGCCATGCTCAAGCTGGGCAACACCTACACTGTGGCCATGGTGGATATTGATTTTTTCAAGAAGTTCAACGATCGTTATGGCCATGACGTGGGCGATCAGGTTCTGGCCATGGTGGCTGTCCTGCTTGGCAGGGTTGGGGGGGGAGGGCGCTCCTTCCGCTATGGCGGCGAGGAATTCGCGGTCCTCTTTGCGGGCAGGAATCTGCAAGAGGCCCAGCCTCATCTGGAGGCCTTACGCCAGACCGTGGCCGAGACCGGCTTCAAGGTGAGGAGCGCGGATCGGGCTGGGAAGAATGCGAACAACCGGGAGAAGGGCGGAGGTGGTGGGGAAAAGGTTTCGCTTACCATCAGCATCGGCCTGGCCCAGCGCGACCCGACCAGGAAAACCCCCCAGGCCGTGCTCAAGGCAGCGGATCAGGCCCTGTACCGGGCCAAGGAGGGCGGGCGCAACCGGGTAGCCAGTTGAGCAAGGGCAGGGTTGCCTCTGGTTTGTGGTAACCGATCACGAGGGGAGCCGCTCATTTGAGGGTGAAGTAAAAGGTTGCCCCTTCTCCCTCTTCACTCTCAGCCCAGATCTTGCCGCCGTGCCGCTCAATGATCCGCTCCACCGTGACCAGGCCGACCCCGTGGCCCTCAAAGTCGGCGGTGGAGTGCAACCGCTGAAATATTTTGAAGAGTTTGTCCTCGTAGTTTCGGTTAAACCCGACCCCGTTGTCCCGCACATAATAGGTGAGGGGTGGCTCATCCCCGGAGATGGCCCCGAACTCGATCCTGGCCAGAGGTTCTTTCGCGCTGTATTTCCAGGCGTTTCCGAGAAGATTGCTCAAGGCGACCTTGAGCAGATCCTGATCGCCACGGCAAGAGAGGTGTTCGGCGATGATGAACTCCGCCTTGCGTCCCTGATCGCTTAGTTGCAGCTCGCGGGAAATGGTTTTGGCCAAGGCGGAGAGATCCACCTCCCGCAGCTGCATTTTCTGGCGTGACAAACGACAAAAGCCAAGCAGGGTGTGGATAAGTTTGTCCATGCGCAGGGCCTCTTCCTGGATAATACGCAAGTATTTCCGGCCCTTATCATCCAGGGAGTGGGCATGCTTTTCGGAAAGTATCCGGCAGAAATTGGCAATGTTGATTACCGGGCTGCGCAGGTCGTGGGATACGGTCCGGTTGAAGGACTCCAGTTCCCGATTGGCCGCTTCCAGCTCGGCGGCGCGGTCCGCCAGGGCGGCGTTGAGCTGGATGATCTCCTGCTTCTGGCGGTAGATGTCGAGAAATATTTTGACCTTGTTGAGGAGGATCTCCGCCTGGAGCGGCTTGACCAGATAATCCACCCCGCCGGCGGAGTAGCCCTGGAAGATATGCTCTTCCTTATGGTAGGCGGCGGTGACAAAGATGATCGGCACCGTCGAGTGGATTCTTTCTCCCCGCATCAGCTCGGCCAGTTCGTAGCCGTTCATCTCCGGCATGTTCACATCCAGGATGGCCAAGGCGAAATCGTGATTAAGGCAGGTCTTGAGGGCGTCGTTGCCGTTTTTTGCCTTGACGACCACACCCCCGGTCTGGGCGAGGAGGCGGTCCAGGGCCAGCAGGTTCTCTTCCCGGTCGTCCACGATCAGGATGGCGGGTTTTGCCATCTGCGCCTGCGGCCGCGTAAGATTCAGTTGATCTTGCGGTAGATTTTCCATGTCGGCTCCAGTTCCCTAAATTTTTCGTTGAGGTCATGGTGCCGCAAGGATTCCTTGCTTCCCAGGGCCAGAAAGCCGCCATGGAGCAGGCTCTGGTGAAAAAGATTCAGCACCCGCGCTTGCAGGGTGTGGTTGAAATAGATCAGGACATTCCGGCAGAGGATCAGGTGCATCTCGCTGAAGACCCCGTCGGTCACCAGGTTGTGGTTGGCGAAGGTGATGTTTTCCCTGAGCGCGGCGTCCATGATTACCGAGTCGTAATCGGCGTGGTAGTAGTCCGCTAAGTGCTGCTTGCCGCCGGCCTGCTGGTAGTTCAGGATGTTGGCCTTCATGGGGCTTAGCGGGTAGATTCCTTCCCGGGCCCGGGCAAGCGAAGCATCCACGAAATCGGTGGCAAACAGGGTGCAGCGCTCGTAAAGCCCTTCTTCCTTGAGGAGAATGGCCAGGGAGTATACCTCTTCGCCGGTGGCGCAGCCGGCCAGCCAGATTCGCACAAAGGGGTAGGTCAGGAGATAGGGCGCCACCAGCTCCCGGAGAAGCTTGAAAAACGGCGGGTCGCGAAACATCTCGGTTACCGGGGTGGAAAAGGTCCCGACCACGGAGCCGAAAAGCGTCTGGTCGTGGAGCAGGCGGGGAATCAACTCGCTGGGCCGCTCCGCGCCGAGGGCCTTGCTCATGGCCCGCACCTTGCGCCGCACCGAGGCCCGGGAATAGTTGCGGAAGTCGTAGCCGTAGCGCCGGAAGATGGCCTCGAGAAGGAGGTCGATCTCGATCTCTTCGATCTCCGCTTCGAGATCCGGCTTTGGCATACTTTCTTCAGCCATAGAGCCAGACCCGCATCATCGAGATGAGCCGGTCCACGTCCACCGGCTTGGCCAGGTAGTCGTCGGCCCCGGCCGCCAGGCACTTGTCCCGGTCCTCCTTCATCGCTTTGGCGGTCAGGGCGATGATTGGGGTCTTTACCCCCCGCTGCCTAAGGGTGCGGATGGTCTCATAGCCGTCGAGCCCCGGCATCATGATGTCCATCAGAATGATGTCCGGAGCCGCGCCCTCGGCCAGGATCGCCAGGGCCTTTGCGCCATCCTCGGCCTTGAGCACCGTAAGCCCCCGCTGCTCCAGGATCTTGGCCATGGCAAAGAGATTGCGCATGTCGTCGTCCACCAGAAGGACCACCTTGCCTTTGAGATAAAAGTCCCGGTCATGCAGGTTGATGATGTACTGCTGCTGGCTTTTACTCATGTCGGCCACCACCCGGTGCAGGAAGATGGCGGTCTCGTCCACCAGCCGTTCCGCCGACCTGGCCCCTTTGACGATGATCGATTCGGAGGACTGGCGCAGCTCCCGCTCCTCCTCGCGGCTCAACTGGCGGCCGGTGTAGATGATCACCGGCAGGCGCGCGGTTTTCTCGTCACTGCGCAGGCGGCGCAGCAGCTCGAAGCCGCTGATGTCTGGGAGTCCCAGATCGAGGACCATGCAGTCGAAGCTCTTTTGCCCCAGGGCGGCCAGGGCCTCACCCCCGGTGGCCACCGAAGTGATGGCGATGTCTTCGTGGCTGAGCAGCCGCGTTATTCCGCCCTGCAGGTCGAGATCATCCTCGACCAGAAGGAGTTCCTTGATCCCTTTGGCAATGGCCGCCTCCAGGTTTTGCAGGCTCTTTTCCAGCTCTTCGCGGGTGACCGGCTTGGTCAGAAAGCCCACGGCCCCACAGCTATAAGCCTCGCGGGTGGTGGGTTCGCAGGTGATGATGTGGACCGGGATGTGGCGGAGATCCGGGTCACCCTTCAAGGTCTTCAGAACCTGCCAGCCATTGATGCCGGGCAGCCGCAGGTCGAGGATGATGGCGGTGGGCGCCAGTTGCCCGGCCAGGGCCAGCCCTTCCTCGCCGCTGGCGGCGCAGATGGCCTTGAACCCCGCCTCCCGGCAAACCTCCCGCAGGATACCGGCGAAGTTCAAGTCGTCCTCGATAATCAGGATGGCGCGTTCTTCCGGGGTCAAGCCGTTGCGGTCATCATTTATGGCTGGCCCTTGCGCGGGGGCAAAGGGCGGGGGAGGGGGCGGTTTGGGCGCGGTCATCGTCAGCGGCGCGGCCGGCACCGCCGGGGCTGCCTGGGCTTGGTAATGGTCCGGCAGACGGAGGCTAAAGGTTGAACCGGCGCCAGCCGTACTCTCCACTTCGATGGCCCCTCCCAGGAGTCCGGCCAGGTTGCGGGCGATGGCAAGCCCCAGGCCGCTGCCGCCGTAGCGCCGCGAGATCCCGCTCTCGGCCTGACTGAAAGAGTCGAAAATCCTCTTCAGCTTGTCGGCCGGAATCCCGATTCCGGTATCGCGCACCTTTATGAGCAAAGCCTCCGGGGAAGAGGATGGGTCTGCCGCATTTTCCGGGGAGAAGGTGAGTTCCACCTTACCCTGGTCGGTGAACTTGAGGGCGTTGGCGAGCAGGTTGTTGAGAATCTGCTCCAACCGCTGCCGGTCAGTGACAATAGCCTCCGGCGCTCCCTCGGCCAGCCGGATGCCAAGCTCTACCTCCTTCTGGCGAAACTGGGGAAGAAAGCGCATCTTGAGGGAGTCGGTCAGCTCATGCAGGGTGACTTCCTCCAGGTGGAGATCCATCCGGCCCGCCTCGATCTTGGCAAGGTCCAGGATGTCGTTGATCAGGCTTAAGAGATCCTGGCCGCTTCGCTGAATCACTTCGGCCGATTCCACCTGTTCCTGGGTGAGATTCCCGCCCCGGTTGTCCATCAGATCGCGGGAGAGGAGCAGCAGGCTGTTCAGCGGGGTACGCAGTTCGTGGGACATATTGGCCAGAAAATCTGATTTGTACTGGCTGGCCTGGACAAGGGCCGCGGCCTTTTCTTCCAGCTCCGTCTGGACTGCCTCCAGCTCGCGGTTCTTTTCCAGGGTTTTCCCCTGTTCCTCCTCCAGGACTTGGGCCTGGAGGGTAAGCTCTTCGTTGGTCACCCGCAGCTCATCCTGCTGTTCCTGCAAGCGCAGCCCGGATTCCTTAAGGGCGTTGGCCTGAGCCTCCAGCTCCTCGTTGGTGGCGGCGAGTTCCTCCTGCTGGCGCTGGAGTTCCGCGGCCTGGTTTTGGGTCAGGCTGAGCAGCTCCTGCATCTCCCGGCGGGCCAGGGCCAGACTGAAGCCTGAGCCGAGGATGGGCCGGACCCTGGCCACGAACTCCTGATCCTGGTCGCTGAACGGGTTGAGGGCGGCCAGTTCGAAGACCCCGACCAGCCGCTCCTCAAAAAGAAAGGGCACCACCAGAAGGTGACGGGGCGGGGTCTCCCCCAAAGCGGAACCGATTTTGAAGTAGTCCGCGGGAAGATCGTTGATCAGCATCGGCTGGAGATTGACCGCCGCCTGTCCTGCCAAGCCATCGCCCAGGCCCAGGCGAGCGGGTGCTTCCTCTGCCGCCAGGGCGTAACGACCCTGCAGGCGCAGGCAGCCAGCCTTGTTATCCATCAGATATAGGCACCCCGCCTGGCTGTGCAGCCAGGCGGCCAGAAAGCTCACCACTGCCGTGGCCAGGGGCTGCAACTCCTGGTTGCCGCGCATGCACTCGCTGAGTTGATTCTGGCCGCTCTTGAGCCAGCTTTCGCTCTCGTTTTCCTGCTGACGCAAGGCCAGGGCGCGGGTCATCCGGCTTAGGGAGAGGCCCAGGGTGTCGTCGGCGGAACGGAGGCGGACCTCTTCGGTATAATCGCCTTCGGCAATGGTGCGGGCTTGTCCCACCACCTGGTTGTTGGAAAGGATGAGGGCGTTGAAGGAGTACTCCAGTTGGCCGATCTCATCATCGTAGGGTACCGGCTGCTCCTCAAGGTCGCGACCCAAGGTAAGGTCGCGGGCCAGGGCGAGCAGGCGCGCCACCGGCACGGTGACGCTGCGGATGAGCAGCAGGGCGGCGGCAAGGGAGAGGAGGAGGGCAACCGCCATCATCAACCCCATGGCCCGGATGGCCCGGGTATGCTTCATCTGGGCTTCAGCCATGAATTGCTCGGCTCGGTTGCTGGCAAAAGTAATCAAGGTCTTGGCGGCCCGCAAGGCCTTCTCTCGCAGTGGAGTAACCGTATCCAGGCGGAACTGTTTGGCCTCCTCCTCTTTGCCCTGCCGAAGAAGGGAAATCATCTTAAGAACGCTGCTCTTCCATGTTTCATAATGAGCGCGCAGTTCCCGCAAGTCCTCCCTGGGGCCCAGGTAGCGTTCCTCAACCAGCCTTAATTCCTTTTGGATTTTCGTATCCAGGGCGGTGATTTTCTCCGTGACCTGATCGAGGGCTTTAGCATCGTCTGCCCGCAGCACCAACAAATATCCAATCCGCATCTCCTTAAAGTCGTTATCGAGATCCCGCATCGTGTTGGAAACGGTGAAGGGATGGTCGTGGACCTGCCGGGCGATTTCGGCGAGGTTGCCGATCTCGAAGATGGCCAAAAATCCCACCCCCATAGTGAGGAGGAGGATCAAGGCGAATCCGCCGATCAGGCGGGAGCGTAAGGATATCTTTCTGATCATCGGTAAGCGGCCTCTCTGGTTGAACTCATTGCCGGATATTCCAGAATGCTCCAGAATGCAGGAGACAGGGTCCAGGGTAGGTGACCCGGGAAAAGCGCCCGGCGCAGCCTTGATTATGGTAAATAAATAGCAGAACCCTTTAGCGAAATCCATTTCTTTCCGCCGACCCTTCCTGGAAGCTCAGGATATCGCTGAGGGGAATAAAGGCTAACCCTTGCGCGAAAGCTGATTCTTTGCCGGCTCATCCTTGGCCTTTGGCTGGTCAAGGGGGAGCGAATTATTAATCGGCATGGCGGGCGGGTCTGGCGAAACTGAGGGAAAGTGAAGCGGAAGGGGAGACCTTCCGCTTCACTTTCTGGGGGACAGGCAGGAATGGCGCTAGTTTAAGCGTTTTTTGCAACCGCAGGGAGTAAACTTGGGACTGTCCCCGGCCTTATCGGGGGCTGTCCCAAGTTTACGGGTTTGAGGCAATCATGGTTACCGGCACTGCAACAGCCTGAGTTTAAGGCTTTTTGCAACTGCTGTGGCTCCAACTCGCAAAAGCCTGGGACAGCCCCCGATGGGGCCGGGGACAGTCCCGGTTTTGCTGCTTTCGTCCTTAAACTAGCGCCATTCGGGACAGTTCCGAGTTTTTTAGTTTCTGCGCCCGGATCAATCGTTATAAAAGGCAAAAAGAAGATTGCGCCGGGTGGGGTGCTTGAGTTTTTTCAGCGCCCTGGCTTCGATCTGGCGGATCCGCTCTCTGGTCACGGCGAAGTTGTCGCCAACCTCCTCCAGGGTCAGGTTGTCAGAGTTGTCGATGCCGAAGCGCATGCGCAGGACCAGCTCCTCCCGGGGGGTGAGGGTGTGCAGGACATTACGGAGATTTTCCCGCAGGCTTTCCATGGCGGTGGCATCCTCCGGGGAGAGCGTGTCCGCGTCTTCGATGAAGTCGGAAAGATAGCTGTCCTCGTTGTTGCCGATTGGGTTGTCCAGGGAGAGGGGCTCCTTGGCGATTTTCAGGATATTCTTGACCTTGTTCAGGTCGACATCGAGCCGTTCGGCCATTTCCTCTGGGGTGGGTTCCCGGCCTGTTTCCCGCAAGAATTCCTTGGTGCCCCTGAGAAGACGGTTAATGGTGTCGATCATGTGCACGGGGATACGGATGGTGCGGCCCTGATCGGCAATGGCCCTGGTGATGGCCTGTCTGATCCACCAGGTGGCATAGGTGCTGAATTTGTAGC
>Ga0172380_10000330_pt1 | contig 95852 bp, 89 predicted proteins | sample Leawe162metaG_FD_119747 | JGI IMG/M metagenome (GOLD analysis project Ga0172380, IMG submission 119747) | Leachate microbial communities from a municipal landfill in Southern Ontario, Canada - Leachate well 162 metaG | ecosystem: Engineered > Solid waste > Landfill > Unclassified | place...
TGGAAAATCCAAAAATTGGTGATTATGATAGTGCTATATATTCAGGCGGATTATTTCATTTTAAAAAAATATAATCAGTAAATCATTTTATATCATGGATAATTTTAAAGCTAATATTCAGGTAAAAAAAGAACATTATAATTTCGTGCAAGGTTCTTACTTGCATTTATATAATCAGGTCAGAGATGTATTCGATGTGGTAAATAAAAATAAAATTATCAATCCAAAGATCTTAATAATTGGAGTTGGAGATGATTTATTAAAAATTGTACTAGAAAACAAATTTCAATTTACGATAAAAACCATAGATATCGATCCTGAATTAGAACCTGACTATGTTGGCTCGGTGGATAATTTGCAAGAAGTGTTTTCGGAGAAATTTGATATTGTAGTTTGTGCGCATGTTTTAGAACATTTGCCTTATAAATATTTTAATAAATCATTGGAACAGCTGAAATCAATTGCGGACAATGCATTGATATATTTGCCAATTGCAAAAGTGGGAGTGTCATTAGGATTTGGAATTTATCCGTTATTTTTTAAAAAAATATATTTTATATCAACTTGGTTTTTCAAGAAACATAAATTTGACGGACAACATTATTGGGAGATTGGTGTGCAAGAACACTCTTTAAATAAAACTAAGGCGGAGATAAAAAAATATTTCAATATTGAAAAAGAGTACAATCCAGAGAATTGGTTATATAGTTATAATTTTGTTCTAAAATCAAAAAAATAGCTTATATGAAAGGAGAAGAAAAACCCATTTTTTCAATAATTATACCAGCTTATAACAGAGCTTGGTGCATTGAACGTGCTGTTGAATCTATTTTAAGTCAGAACATTCAAGATTGGGAGCTGATTATTGTCGACGATGGGTCAACCGATAACACTAAAAATATCATTAAGCAGTATCTTACGGATCAACGGGTGCGATATTTTTACAAAGAAAATGGAGGAGTTGGGAGCGCAAGAAACATTGGTATGAAGAACTTAAATAGTGACGTGTTTATGTTTCTTGATAGCGATGATGAATTGGTGTCAGGAGCATTGAAATTAATTTATCTGGCTGTTCAAAAATATAAAGATAAGAAGATTTTTTCTTTTAGGGCTATTGATCAAAACGGACAACAAGTTTCTTATTCAGAAAAAGTTCTTGGCGACCGAATAATTAATTTTGCAGATTTTGTCAGTCAAGAATATATTAAAGGAGAGGCTTTTCTTGTTTTTAAGAGGGATATCTTTCGTGGTAAGTATTTCGATGAAGATGTGAATGGCGGAGAGGGGTTGCTGCTTCTCGGTTTAATAAAAGAAAATGATATTATGTTGGTAGATGAAGATGCCCGCATTTATCATATTGAATCTCCAGATTCATTGGTCAATTCAAAAATAACCAACAAGAAAGTGAATAATATTTGTAAAATTCAGATGCGATTAATTGAAAAGTATGGTGGAGACTTGAAAAGAAACAATAGGAAATATTTAGGTACAGCATATTTTGTTTTAGCGCGAGCACTAGCTCTTTCTGGAAAAAAAAATAAGAGTTTGAAATATTTTTTTCTCGGTTGTCGATATAACTCATTAGATATAAAAAGAATACTGATATACGGAGTTTCTTTATTTGATTATAATTTAAAAATTAATAATGCCATAAGCTCACTTTGTCACAAACATGAATATGAATAATATTGTGCCACTAATTTCTGTTATCACCCCCGTGTACAATCAAGAGAGTTTTATAAATGAAACAATAGAGAGTGTTCTCAACCAAACGTATCAAAATTGGGAGTTGTTAATAGTAGATGATTGCTCAATAGATAATAGCTGGGAAAATATTAAAAAATATGCGGATAGAGATACTAGGATTAAGATTTTTCGTAATGAAAGAAACAAGGGACTCATAGAAAATTGGAAATTTCTTATAGATAATTCAAAAGGCAAATTTATTGCTTTTCTGGAGGGGGATGATGTTTTTTGTGAAGAAAATTTAAGTAAAAAATTGGATATATTTGATAAATACCCTCTTGTAAATATGGTTTATTGTAATCTAGATATGATAAACGCCAATGGGGATATCACTTTGAAAAATTATTATAAAAAAAATAAAATTAAGACATATAAAAATAAGAAAATAAAGCCAGAAGAGTATTTTTTTTCAAAAATTTCTCCCTTTTCAACCTACAGTCAGATTATGATTAGAAAAAACATTACTAGGGATGGTTTTGTTCCTAGGAGTCTCGATTTGGATGCAAAAATATTTCTTCCTTCTGATTGGGATTACAACTTGATGGTGTCAACAAAAAATAATGTATATTTTATTGATAATATTCTATTGGAACACAGAAAACATGATTCTAATAATTCTGCAGATATGTTGAAAGCAGAGAAGCATTATAATTTATTATTTTCTGATTACGAAAAGACATACCAGGGAAATAATGCCGTTTTAAAAGGCGTTTCATATCAGCGAGGTAAAATTAAATATTTAACAACATTGTACTATTTAGAGCAAAATAAAAAACTGTTAGCTTGGAAAGAATTTATTGAATATGTTGTGCATTCCCCAAAATATTTTCTGTATGATTTTGGATATAACGCTAAAATTTTTGTAAGATTGCTTTTGCCTAATGTGATTAATAATATGATTGTAAATAAATATCATGGTAGATAGACACATTACTATTAGCAAAAGGGTGATCATTCTAGTTGTTTCTTATAACGCTGAAAAATATATAGAAAGAACGATTAAAAGCTGTCTTAATCAAACATATAAAGATATTGAAGTTTTGCTTTTAGATAATGCTTCAAAAGACAAAACAGTTGAGATTGCCAAAATAATACAGCTTTCAAATGATCGATTGAAAATCTTCGAAAGCAAAGATAATCTTGGTCCATATGCTGGACTGAATTTTTTAATTGAAAAAGCGGAAGGGGAGTATATCGCTATTCAAGACCATGATGATGTCTGGTTTCCGAAAAAAATTGAAAAGCAGGTTGAATTTTTGGAAAAAAACAAAGATTTTATAGCTTGCGGAACAAATACTTTCTATTATTATGAGTCTAAAGAAATCTTGATTCTAAATAAAAAGCCAAATATAACGAATTTTGTAGATCATACCTCATTGATGTTTAGAAATCAAGGCTTTAGATATGATGAAAAATATTTGCTAGCGGACGAATATTTTGAAAGGAAAACCTTATCTAAAAAAGGCAAGGTGGCTTGTCTTCAGGACTCTCTGACGGTGCATCGCATAAAAGGAGACGGCACGAATTTATCATCTAGTCGGTTTAAAATTTCTGTAAAAAATTTAAAAGAGTTTTTTGAAATTAATAAATTTAACTTAACTAGCCTATTGTATTTTTTTGATATTATATTTGGTAAGTATTTTCCAGAGCAGGTCACCTGGTTTATTCGAAAAAATATAAGTCAGAGGAATACTTGTTGGATTGAATTAGAAAAATTTAAATTAAAATATCCTGAAATAAAGTTATAACGATTTATAAAATTTACTTATCTCTCTGGTAATTTTCCCAATCTCAAATTTTTCATTTATTTCTTTCCTCACATTTCCTCCTAAACTTTTCCGTAAAGTTTCATTTTCCAAAAGAAGCGAAATGTTTTTTTGAATCTCAATGGCGTTTTGGGTGGGTATTAGAATACCCACCTCATTGCTTGTAATTAATTCTCTGTTCTCCGGAATGTCTGTGGTGATGATAGGCAATCCCGTTGCCATGGCTTCCATAATGGCATTGCTCATTCCTTCAAAGAGTGTCGGCAGGACAAAAATGTCGGAAATTTTGAGGAGTTGGGGAACGTCAGTTCTTTTGCCTAAAAACAAAATATTGTTTTTTGAAGAATAGTTTTCAATTTGCTTGAGTAAATTCTCTTTTTCGTTTCCGTCGCCAACAAGCAACAATTTTATATTATTGTTTTCTGCATAAACATTTTCAAACGCTTCTAATAAATATTTATGGCCTTTGTTGATATGCAAATTAGCCACACAGATTATGACCAGTTCACTTTTTTTGATATTTAAATTTTCTTTCAAATTTTCGTCTCTTTCGATCTTACCATAAAAAGCTGTGTCTATGCCATTGGGGATAACAGTGATTTTTTCTGGATCTACGCCGATGTTTTTCACGTAGAAGTTTTTGATCGACTGTGAATTGGCCATATAATTTTTGACGAAAGACCTGGTGAGTTTTTCGAACAGTCTGGCTGACCAATATTTTTTATGATTATATGTCGTGCGGAGTGAGGGGATTATTCGGACTGGTTTCCCGCCTGCGCGGGAATGACATAAAAAAACTTGTAAAAATAATCGACCGACAAAATCTGCGTGGAAAAGATAGGTGAAAATCAAATCCGGTTTTTCTTTCTTAATTTCTTTTAGCAATCTAAAATAAGAAAAAATATCCCAAAGATTTTTTTGATCTATGTTTCTAACATCGATTTTTTTTCTCTCAAACTGTTCAGCTAATTCCCCTTTGTGATTTAAGGTGATGATTTTATGTTCGAAATCAGTTAAGAGTGGCAAAGTACGCAGGAGCATATTTTCGCATCCTCCGTTGTCCAGCGCTTGAATCAGATGAATTATTTTTCTTTTATTCTCCATATATGCCTTGGCAAGTTATACCGGCTTCCGGATGTTCATAAGACTTAATATTTTTGAGATTGGCATCGGAAAACCATTTTTCAATTTGTTCGACATAGTAGTAGTTGCTTTTGGGAGTGGCAATGATGTCAAAGGAGTCATTCAACTTCATATTGAACGGGAAATTGGCATAGTAGGAAAAAGGAATGGCATTGGCTATTTTTTTGAGTTCTAGGAAATTGAAAAAATGCGTCAGATAATTAAAACCATGCGCGATAGCTCCGGGTATATAGGAAAATTTATAGAGAAATGGTTTGGGAAATTTTTTGAGCAGGTTTCTGGCCGGTTCATAAAAATACAACGCGCGCTTATTGTTTCGGCGATTATAGACCCAGATAGCCATTGTTCCACCGGATTTCAAAACTTTTGGCAAGCGTGAAAAACCTTCTTGCGGTTGAGGCAGATGATGGAGTACGCCAATTGAATACGCCAGATCAAATTTGTTTTCAAAGGGCATAGCGTAGATGTCCGCTTGAATGATGCAGGCATTTTCCAAATTTTCAGTCAGTTTATAGGCAAACTCCACAGACTCGCCAAGATCAGTTCCGAAAGCCAAGGAAGCGCCACAACTCACCGCGTGCTTAGTGAAACGTCCACTGCCGCAACCGATGTCTAAAGTTATTTTGCCGCGAATATTCTCTTCTTTAATATATGGTCCGATGAAGTGCAGAAAATTGTTTTTTTCGAAATCACTTTCTTCGTAGATGTTGTTCCATTCGTAAGCAAAACTTTCAGCGGTTTTTTTCTGATGATCCAAGAATTTATCCAAATCATTTATTTTGTCAATTTCAGCTTTCCACTCGGTCCTGACTTTTTCCGCAAATTTTTCCGCAAATTTTTTATAGAAAGTATAATGCGATTGCAAGAGATTGGTTTTTAGTTCCCTGATTAAGATTCGAGGAATACCATGAATGATGGGATACCAATTTTCGTCATTGGAAAGAATGCCGGAAAGGATGTGTCCGTTTTTTTCTTCAAAAATTTCAACTTCAAACTCCTTTGAATTTAGGGGGTCAATTAGATGCTTTACAAATTTTTGTCTCATTTTGTTGTTTAAATTATTTTATTTAAAATTAATATTAATCAAAATATTGTTGAAACCAAAGTTCCAGTGTTATGAGCGCCCAAATGCGATAAGCGTGGCTGATGCCCGTATTATTGTGTTCATCTAAGATAGCTTTCAGAGCTTCTTTTTTGAAGATCCCTCTATTTATTGCTTTCTCGGACAGAAGCGTGTCATAGGCGAAATTCTTGAGATCAGTGCGAAACCAAGCGTCAATTGGCACGCCGAAGCCCATTTTGGGGCGAAACATCACCTCGTCCGGCACAAGTCCTCGCAAAGCTTCTTTGAGGATATATTTTTTATTATTGAAACCTTTGAGTTTCAGATTGAAGGGAATTTGAGCAGTTAACTCAAGCATCTCATGATCAAGGAAAGGCGAACGACCTTCGAGAGCGACAGTCATCGAATCAATGTCTACTTTCGTCATCAAATCATTTGGCAAATATGTTGTGAAATCAGCATAGAGACATTGATCCATCTTGTCTTTTGTCCCAGCTTCCTTGAATTTATCCGCCACGATGCGGTAGGAATAGATGCCCTTGGTTTTTTCCTTGAAACTGTCAGTATAAATTTCATCTTTTAGCTCATTGGAAAAATAGCGGATGTAATTCAAATAGCGGTAGTTATATTTTTCCGAAAGGGTCTTGGCAAAGAGATGGGCCCGATCGAAAAAAGTGTTTTTGATATTTTCCGCTAAAAATTTGCTAATCGGTAAAATGATATATTTATGTAGCGAGCCGAGCTTGTCATACCAGAGGCCGAATTTTTGCACGCTATATCGGCCATAGCCGGCAAAGTTTTCATCTCCGCCATCGCCGTTCAAAGCCACTGTTACAAATTCCCGTGTCATTTTTGAGACGTAGTAGGTGGGGAGTGCACTGGAATCGGCGTACGGTTCTTCATATTGATAGACCAGTTTCGGTAGCATTTCAATGGTATCCGGTTTCACGATGAATTCTTTGTGATCAGTTTTGAATTTTTTGGCAATGATTCTTGCAAATTCCAGTTCGTTATATTTTTCTTCAGAAAACCCGATAGAAAAAGTTTTAACTGGTTTTTTTGAGAGTTTGCTCATGAGAGCCACGATAGCGCTGGAATCGATGCCACCGGAAAGAAAAGCACCAAGGGGCACGTCAGCAATCATTCGCAGTTTCACAGACTCTTCCAATTTGTCTATAATTCTTTTTTTCCACTCATCTTCCGACAGATCTAATTTTTTGGAATAGTCCAGTTTCCAATATCTTTCTTTTTCAACTCTATTAGTCTTAAGATCAATAAATAAATAATGTGCCGCTTCCAATTTTTGGATGTTTTTGAAACCAGTGAGGGGTGCGGGAACATATTGATAAGTCAGATAGTGATGGATGGCGACATAGTCCACTTCTTTTTTATATTCCGGTTGAGTCAAAATGGCTTTGAGTTCCGAGGCGAACATAAAAACATTGTCATCCAGATAATACTTGAATGGTTTTTTGCCGACTCGATCACGGGCGCAAAAAATGGTTTTTTCTTTTTCATCATAGATGGCAAAAGCGAACATTCCACGCATATGATCCAAACATTTTTTGCCAAATTTGTCATAGAGGGCCATCAAAACTTCAGTGTCAGAATGTGATTCGAATGTGTAACCTTCTTTTTCTAGGAAGTCTCGTTTTTCTTGAAAATTATATACTTCGCCGTTGAAAACAATCTCGTAACGATCCATATATCGCATCGGTTGATGGCCGAGAGGGGAGAGATCGATGATGGAAAGTCTTCTGTGTCCAAGGCCAACTTTTTGATCGGGAGAAAGGTAGACTCCTCCGTCATCCGGTCCGCGGTGCAGGATCTTTGCGTTCATAGCCAAAACAGCCTGTTTGGTTACGGGATTATCATTGAAATATATTTTGCCGGTTATTCCGCACATTATTTTTTCTTCCAAATATAAACTACGCCATTGTCATTATACACCAATTCATAGCCATTGGCATCGCTGAATTTACTCAAGTCGGCACCATAGAAATTTGTATCGCGCCACCATTGGCGGCTAGCATAGTAGTTGTTGAATTTGTCAAAAGAATAGAATACGTAAATATTTTTGTCTTTGGGAATGATGAATTCTGGACTCTCGATGTTTTTGGCTAATTTTTCTTTTCCGATTTCTTCAGAATAGGCTTTTAAGTTTGAATTTAGGGCGCAAAGATTATCATCGGTCGGATTCGTCAAGCTGATGTTGAATAGGACATTTATATTCTTCAGTATCTTATCGCTTTGTTTTATCGGGTGGGCATCCGTGGAGTTATCTGGTGGAAGAAAAAAGGATGGAAAAGGAGAAAGGCTTTTTCTTTTGGCGAAGTAATCAATGGCGACACCGCTGCCGCCTTGCGTTATGAAAAGTGAATTTTCCGGTGTGTTATTTTTTATCCACTCCGCCGCGGAGTATTCTTTTTGACTGACGTATCCGGCCTTAGCTTTAGCGATATAGATTGAACCTCCGATTCCAATGAGGATTAAAATTGCAATACTGATTTGGAATATTTTTTTATCATTAAATTTTAACTTAGCGAAAACAAAAGGTGACAGGGCGATGAGTGACATGGAAGTCATCGGCCAAAAACGATCCGGGAGTGTTTTGAAATTGATGCGCGGTAAGAATTCGGAGAAAAAAAGACCGATGAGCAAAAGCGTTAGGGCGATTTTTTCTAGAGAGGAAATTTCTTCAGCAGAATATATTTTTTTAATCAGGATGAATACGTAAAATATCAATATCAAGAATAAAAACGGGCTGACCGAATAGGCGTAGTAATTGAGCACATCACGCGTGCCTGTCCAGCCCAGATTAAAACCGTCCACATTGGAATAGCCACCCAAAAACCACCACGTCCAATGCAAGCCTGTCTGAGTTAGGTTTATAAAATCTCCGATAAGTTGCAAAGGAGTCAGTAAAAAGCTGAATCTTTCAATGTTGAGTAACATTATGAAAAAAAGAATAACACTGCTTAAGCAGAGAAATATTTTTTGAGGAGTGCTTATTTTTTGGTAAAAATAATGTAAAATAATAAACGCATTGATCAGAAAGAGAATAATGAAAAATTCATGGATAAGAAGTCCGGTAGTGGCAATGATTGATGAAAAGAAAAAATACTTTTTTTCACCTTTCCATCCTCTCGAGAGATAGTATATGAATGGTAAAATCGCTGAAATAAAAATAACGTTGGGGCGGGTATAATCTATTTCCAAATTTATGACTGGTACGGAAGCGAAAGAAAGAAGGATGGCATATTTGATCATTTTCTGCTTTACGCCCGCTATCCTTATAATTTGGTAGAGATAATAGATGCCGGATATTTGAATGAGAATCATTCCTGATTTGAAAATCCAATAGGGTGGAATTTTTGAAATCAGTGAAATGAAATCGACAAAGATGGCAAACATCGGGCGATAGGGGGTACTGAAAATTCCGGTCGATATATTTTGCTCTGCATTGGTAATGTAAGCATAGCCGTCAATTTCCGGCACGAACTTGTAAGTTAATGTTGTGACCAGATGCACCAAAAGAAAAGCACTTACCCCGAAAAGAATAAATTTATAATAATTTTGATTTTTTATTTCTTTCTCAGTATGTTTTTTTTGAGTAATAATGAAAGAACAGATGCTTACAATTAGGATGGAAATAAAAGCCAGTAGTAAACTTATTCTTCTTCCGGATAGGAGAGTGATGAAATAGTAGATTGGAGTGAAGAAAAAAACCGTGAAAACCGGAGCAGTTAGGATTTTATCAAAATAATTTTTTGTCGGTTCAAAAATATTTGAAATGGCCATACCCGGAATGAAAATGGCCAAAAAGAATCCACTTACATAAAGCGGGACACTAAAATTAAAAAACGAGTGTGAGAATAATGATAATAAAAATATTACCAAAGAAAAAAAGATAATTTTATTTGTTTTGTTATTTTCTAAAAATGTCGACATATTGTTTGATGGATTTTTCCCAGTCAAAGTTATCGCTTAGGTGAATCTTGGCATTGCCGCCATATTCTTTTATTTTTTCTTGATTATCAAGTAGTGCCATAATCTCTTTCGCGATCAATCCGGCATCTGGTTTTTTGATTAAGATTCCATTTTCGCCATGACGAATCACTTCATCCGCGCCTTCATTGGGTGTGGCAATGATTGCGCAACCGCAATACATCGCTTCCAGAAGCGATGTGGAAAGTCCACCTCCCATATAGGCCGAGTGGATGTATATGTCGGAAATTTTCAGAAGGGAGATGGCTTTTTCATTAGGTGTATCTTTCCAAAAAACAATCGGATCATTTTTGGCAGGGATACTTTGCAGCCTGCTCAAATCTTCTCCTGATCCGGCAATTATGAAAACTATTTTATTCTTGATTTCTGGTGGGAGATTTTTTATAGCGCGGATGCTATTTTCTACGCCTTTCCATTTATAAAGTCGCCCGACGAAAGAGATGATTATTTTAGTGCCATATTTTTCTTTGAGTTCATAGGCAGGTTTAATTTCGGCAAGTCTTTCCATATCCAAGCCGCGATAAATAACAGGCGATTCTCGCTCATCAAATTTATTTACAAATTTCTGCACGGCCCTTGAGATGGAAATATTTTGATCGCAAAAGCGAAAAATCAAGAAGCCGAAAGTGTAATCATACATTTTGGCAACAAGTGTTTTAAACTTACTGGAAAGTTTGACAAAGTTAGAGCCGTGTTCAATGTGTATCCATTTAACATTTTTTATTTTCGCGTAAGTAAATGCTAAAAGAGAGGTATTGAAAAAACGTGTGCGGGAAATTACGATATCGAATGTATTTTTAAATAATCCGCAGAACAGTTGCCAAAATCTTATCGACCATATTTTTGGCAGGGGATAGTTGGGTACGATTTCAAAGGCCGGGAAGCGAATTATTTTTACATTATTGTGTCTCGTTTCAAATGCCGGAGAATTATGCGGCAAACGGGGCGTGAAAACAATTATATCCATCCCGCGAAGAGACAGATATTTATTGAATTCATCCGCATGGTTTTCTAGGCCGCCTATATGCGGAGGATAGTATGGGCAAAAGATTAATAATTTCATTTTTGATTTATTTCTTTTAATGCTTCTTTTCTGGTGACTTCTGAAATTTGTTGTTCCAATCTTTCAATGGCATTCAAGAGCTTGAAGATCATCAGGAACACCAGGATAAAGCCGGTCAGGATGACAGCATTTACGTTGCCTTGCATGCCGATAGCGGCAGCCAGTTGGCTGGCGAGTGGCGGATAGAGGGCAATCGCGGCCATCCCGCCCCAGACGATGATGCGGACCGAGAGCTTGAGGAGGGTCTGGCTTTTTTTGCCTTGCAGAAAATTTTTGATGCCTTGAAAAATCATGCCGGCGGCAATGATAGTTATGACGATCTGGTAGAGATGGAGTTGCATAGGATTGTTATTTTATGAAATTAAATTCCAAACCATTTTATACAGCGTTTTGAGACCATTCCAAAAACCTTGTTTTTGCACTTTGCCCATAGAATATTCAGTATAGCGCACGGTAATGGGAACTTCTCTGAATCGCAGTCGATATTTCCTGACTTCCCGAATTACTTCGCTGTCATATTCATATCTGTCGCTTCTGGTGTTGATGACTTCGGCGCTATGCCGCGAATAGGCGCGAAAACCGGATTGTGAATCGGTTACCCATAGGCCGTAAAGGTACCAAGTACAAAAGTTGCCGACATGATTCGCGATAATTTTGTGGCGGGGCATGCCTCTGGGATCAATCAAGCGTGTGCCGAGGACGACGTCACATTTTTCGTTGGCGATCGGCTCGGTCAGTTTTCGAATATCTTGCGGATTATGCTGGCCGTCGCCGTCCAGCGTCACGATAATGTCGGCACCCAGCAGTTTGGCCGCTTCGATGCCGGTCTTGGTGGCCGCGCCTTTGCCGCGATTGATCTTGTGTTTGAGAGCCGTGACGCCGGTGTTTTTAGCCGTTTGTTGGGTCTTATCCGTACTGCCGTCATCGACCAAGATGATATTCTCATAGCCAGCCGATCTGATTTCATCAATCACGCCCGCAATGACCTCTTCTTCATTATATGCCGGAATAACGATGTAAATTTGGGGATGTTCATTCATATTGTCTATTTTACCCTAATCGCCGAATTTCTCAAGCCCTGAGCCTCGACTACTCAAACACTTCCTGTTTTTGGAAAATATGGTAATGTATGGATAGGTTTAAAAAATAATAAAAACTTTGTCTTTCGCAAAAAAATTACAAATAGTTTTGCGAGAGAGGAGGAAGAAAAAATATGTTTTGGTCAAGTCCAAGTAGGGCGATAGACATAATAATAATTCTATTGCTCTTTTCTAGTGCTATTTCCCTTGTGGTTTATTCTAAAACTAAGAAAAAAATCTTATCAGCTTTTGTTTTTTCTCTACTTAGTTTTTTGTCTTTATACCTAAGTATTGATTCTCGGATTTTTACAATTTATCATTTAGAATGGATAGTAGTCTTTACTCGTAACTATTGGCCTTGGCTAAACGTTGCTCTTTTAATTCTGTTAATAATAAGTTTAATTAAAAATAAAAATGCAAAAGCAAAAGAAGGGGGTAATATTAACTAAATTTACCGCACTAATCTTTTGTATATCATTGGGAATTTTTTCAGCTGTTCTGTGTGTACAGGCTGGAGAACCTAATGACGAGGGGGATACATATATAGATATAAATCAAGATACGACTTGGCGAAGCACAGACAATCTTGCTTTTTCTAAAATGGTCTATGTCAATCCTGGGGCAACCTTAACCATTGAAAAGGGTGCTAAGATAAAATTCCAAAAAGATATCAATGGAGGTGATACGGAGCTTTCTATAACCGGTGGGCGGTTGATTGCTAATGGTACAAAGGAAGAGCCGATAAGCATAACGGCTAGTTCCGATGAGCAGTATTATGTCATTGAATTCAGTCGCCAACATTGGGATGGCATTCCTGATTTGCCGCCTTCCTTTTTGCGTTATGTGGAAATTTATGGAGGAGGCTATGAGAAAGATGACGCTTGTCCCGAATGTTCCGCTTTTTGGAAAAATTTTATTTCTCCTGTTTATGCCAAGGCAGAAGGGGTGCCAGCAATGTTTTATAGCGGCGGACAAGTACATTTGGAAAATTGTAACTTTCACAACAATGCTTACGCAGATGTGGGGATCGATTATAATGAATTCAATTCGGATACAGGCGCGGACAATTATTTGGAAATAATTAATTCTAATTTCGAAAAAAGCAGTGATTCACTTGCAGTGATTTCACAGATGAAGTGCGAAGATCCGGCGGAAGATTGCGCCAAAAAAGTTCTTCTAAAAAATAATTGGTATGGTGATACAAACGGTCCGTCCGAAGTGACGATCAATAGACTGACTAATGGAAAGATAATAATCGGAACCTACGATCTGGATGATTGGCGAAGGAATGATTTAATTGTTGATCCGGCAATTTTTATCCCTGGGATTATGGGGTCGGCATTGCAAACATCTTTGGGTGGAAAATTAGTGATTGATCCGATTATGCATATTTATGATAATTTAATTCTGTCTTTTGAAAGCAATGGTTATGTGGAAAACAAAAATATTTTCGAGTTTCCGTATGAATGGCGAGACAGCAATGTGCAAACAGCTAGCTTGCTAAAACAGAAAATAGACGAAGTGAAAAGTGAAACTAAAATTTCCAAAGTTAATCTGGTGGCACATTCGATGGGTGGGTTGGTAGCGAGATATTACATCGAAGGCCTTAACTATCAAGATGATGTTGATAAATTAATAACATTGGGAACGCCCCATCGTGGCGCTCCGGCAGATTATTTAAAATGGGAAGCAGGAGAGGGATTTGAGGATCCTGTGGATAAATTAGCTAAATTTATTTTTCAAATGGAAGCATTTCATGCGACTGGATCTTCTAATCTAAAAAACTATATCCAATCCAGAGTATTATCAGTGCAAGAACTTTTGCCGGATTATGATTATCTAAAAGAGGCCTCTACTGAAAATGTACGAATCTATCCTGATAATTACCCGAGGAATACATTTTTAGAGCTCATAAATAAGCCGAGCGAACTAGAGAAATTGAAAAAAGTAAATTTTACCAATATTATTGGAAGTCTTGTTGGCAAAGAAAATACTATTACTGGCTTTAAGGTAGTGAATAATTCTGATTGGGCGAACGGTATACCTGAAAATTATGGGACCTCCAATAGTGGCATTGAATTTGGGAAAGGTGATGAAACTGTGCCACTGGAGAGTTCCGAAGGTGTTGCAATTAACGATCCTGTGGAAATTGATGCGACGCACAATGATTTGCCAACTGTGGCTCAATGTGACGTGATTGAAAAATTGACAGGAAAAAATACTTGTAGCTATGTCGATGTTATAAAGCGCGTTACTCATATTCTTACATTCGGAGTTTTCTCTCCTATCGACCTCCAAGTCATTGCGCCGGACGGTGTTCATTGGGCGGGGAAAAATATCAAAGGTTTGTCTGAAGCCGACCAAATCGACGGGGCGTACTACACCGGCTATAACGGGGTACTGAATGAGTTTTTGACCATTTCCAATCCCCAAGACGGCGAATATAAAATCGTGACGGAGGGGACAGGGGATGGAGAATATACGGTGAAAGTGGCCAAAATTTCGGAAGAAGAAAACGATCCGGGGCACGCAATAGAGTCCGAAGCGGACATCGTTGGAACGGCTGTGAAAGATATGGTTGAAGAATCGGCGGCGACTGTTTCTGGAGACACGGTAACCACTGAAAAACAAGATACCACCCCTCCCACTCTCACCGCCTCGGTTTCTCCCGAACCGAATGAAAACGGTTGGAACAACACGGATGTCACAGTCCATTTTGCTGCGACCGATGACTCGGGCATAAAATCAGTCACACCAGACACAACTTTAACCAACGAAGGCCAGGATCAATCAGTAATCGGCACTGCCGAGGACAACGCCGGCAATGTGTCCAGTAAAACTGTTTCTAGTATCAATATCGACAAAACCCCACCAACTACGACTGTCGATCCAATCGGTACCAAAGGCAATAATGGTTGGTACACATCTCCCGTCACCATAAATTTTTCTGCGATCGATAACTTGTCCGGTGTCGGTCAAACTTTCCATACTCTGGACGGAACAACTGAAGAGACTGGCAACACACTGACAATTTCCACTGATGGTGTCCATCAGATCAAATTCCATTCGATCGACCAAGCGGGAAATCCGGAAGGCGATAAGACTATGGAAATCAAAATCGACCAAGTGGCGCCGACCATAGACATCACTTCGCCGGAAAATACGACTTACAAGAACAATATGGTGTTGACGATTGGATATTCCGTCAGCGATGGACAAAGCGCGGCGGATAAAATTGTCGCAAAAATTATTTATGACGGCGAAGAAATCAATCAGAACAAAATTGATCTGTCCTTGGAAAAGTTGGGCACTCACAGTGTTTCCGCAGTTGCGACCGATGAAGCGGGTAATGTCGGCCAAGAAACCAAAATCGATTTTACGGTCATTACCGATATCGAGGCGATGGCGCAAAACGTCAAGCACTATTATTCCCTCGGCCTTATCAAAAAAATGAGTACGGAAATTTTCTTACAGATCAAATTGCGTAACATCCAAGAGATGATGCACTTCTTGGATGCCTTCCAATCGAGATGGATGCCGGCTTGGGCCAAAGACAGGATAGTGCAAAATTTGAAGCAAAACATCAATCATCAGATCGATGATCTGGAGTGGCAGATCCGGCGTAACAAAAATTTCGCCCGTACTATCGACCCGAAAATCCAGACGATCCTTCTGGAAGATTTGGAGGCGGTGAGATGGTAGAAGGAGAGGCTCTAACTCAGATGAAGAGTTATCCACAGAGTAATGGTTGGCATTGGTATGGTTTCAATCCGCCTATTGTATGGCTGATTGATATAATTGCCATTTTCTCCGAATTATAATATTATTGAAGGGTAAATATCGAGTGGAATCTAAATTTAAAATTATGGAAGGAAAAATGGATTTGTCAGTCGTAGTGCCGCTTTATAACGAAGAAGGCAATGCCAAGGAGTTGCATCGTCGGATCAAAGAAGCTTGTGAAGGATTGAAGAAAAATTATGAAATCATTTTCATCGATGATGGTTCAACAGATGGTACCGTGAAGGATTGTGAGGGACTTGCGCCCTTGAAGCTCATCCGTTTTCGCAAGAACTATGGCCAGACGGCCGCTTTTGACGCGGGGATAAAAGCAGCGAAGGGCGAAGTGGTGGTGACGATGGACGGCGATCTACAAAATGATCCGAGCGATATTGGCAAACTTTTGGAAAAGATGAAAGAGGGGTTTGACGTAGTGGCGGGCTGGCGCGCCGAAAGGAAAGATCCGATTATGAAAAAACTTTCTTCCCGCGCGGCCAATCTGGTGCGGCAATTTTTAATTGAGGATAATATCCATGATAGCGGTTGCAGTCTGAAAGCCTATCGGCGCGAATGTTTTCGTGATGTTGATCTTTTTGGCGAAATGCACCGTTTTATGCCGGCCATTCTGCAATTTGACGGATATAAAGTTGGCGAAGTCAAAGTCAATCATTTTCCGCGAGTGCACGGCGTGACAAAATATAATTGGAAGCGGGGGATGAAAGGGATCGTGGATATGATTTCCATCTGGTTCTGGAGAAAATATTCTTCGCGGCCGCTCCATCTTTTCGGCGGCAGCGGAGTCGTCCTGTCCATTGTGGGATTTTTGATTTTGGTCTGGATGGCGGTGGAGAAAATATTTTTCAAGGCCTCTCTCTCGGAAAAGATCTGGCCGCTCATCGGCGTTTTCTTCGTGATGATCGGTGTCATCCTTTTCATCTTCGGCCTTCTGGCGGACATCATCATCCGGGGCTACTATAAAGAACAGGGTCGGATGAATTATTCGATCAAAGAAATCTTGGAAAAATAATAATTGACAGAGCGGCTTCTTTTGGAGTAAAATCGGAACAGTTCTTAAGAAGAAGTGTTTGATTGCAAATGCTTTATCAAGCTGTTTCATCTCAAAAAAGGAGCTGAGAAAATATGAAAATTTCAGTAGTCGGAATCGGTTTTGTCGGGTTGCCATTAGCCGCAGCGTTTTCCAGTATGGGTAGCCGAGTACGTTGTTTGGACACCGATGCGAAAAAAATTGAAAATCTTAAAAAGGGGATACTGCCCATTAATGAAGCCGGACTCGAACTTCTAGTCTTGGAAGGTCTGAAACACAAGCTACTGGAATTCACTACGGATTATGATCAAGCATTGGATGGTTGTGATGTTTTATTCATTGCCGTTGGTACACCTCCGGGCAATGATGGTAGTGCTGACTTGCAATATGTGGAATCTGTAGCTCGTATGGTCGGCCAGAAAATTACCAAACCTTTGATCGTGGCGGATAAATCGACTGTTCCGGTCGGCACAGCTGATTTTGTCAGAAGCATTATTCAAGAAGAATTGGACAAGCGCGGTGTGGCGGTGGATTTTTGGGTAGTGAGTAATCCGGAATTTATGGCAGAAGGTCGGGCGGTTAAGGATATGCTTGAGCCTAGCCGAATAGTCGTCGGATCGGACAGAAAAGATGTTTTAGGCAAGATGGAGCTGCTCTACACCCCTTTTATGAAAAAAACCCCACGTTTTCATGCGATGGGGGTGAACGCGGCTGAATTGACCAAGTATGCCAGCAACACTATGTTGGCGCTCAAGATTTCTTTTATCAATACCATTGCCGGTCTATGTGATTTGATTGGAGCCGATGTGGAAGAAGTAGCGGATGGTATGGGGAGTGATCCGAGAATCGGGCCGGATTTTTTACACCCCAGTCTGGGGTATGGCGGCAGTTGTTTTCCGAAAGATGTGAAAGCGATCATTGCTTTTGCCGGGAAAATCGGATTACCGAAACCATACCTGAAACTGCTCCAGGCGATCGAAGAGGTGAATAATTTTCAAAAAACTGTTATTCCAAGAAAAATCATTGCTCGATTCGGTGCCGATCTGGCTGGCAAAAAATTTGCTTTATGGGGACTTTCCTTTAAAGCAAAAACTAATGATATGCGGGAATCGGCCTCAATCGATATAGTGAGGATCTTGGCCGATCATGGAGCAGAAGTGCTAGCATATGACCCGCTGGCTGTAGATGAAGCACGAGAAGTATATCTCAAAGAATATTCTGATAATATCAGCTACGAAAAGAGTGATAAGTATGCCATTTTGAACGGATGTGATGCATTGATCATTGCTACTGAAACCGGAGAATATCGGACAATCGATGTCGAGCTGGTTAAAAAAGCATTGAAAAATCCTATCATATTCGATGGCCGCAACCTGCTTGATATTCCGACTTTGAAGGAGGTAGGCTTCGAATATTACGCCATTGGCCAAGGCGATAAGATCGAATGGCAGAATATTGAAATTTAATATAGGGGACTATATCGAGGAGTGAAAGATGATTTCACTCCTCCTTTTTATTTTCTGATTATTCTAGTATAATAGTCCTATGCGTATCCTATTTTTCAATTATGAATATCCGCCACTTGGCGGCGGGGCGGCCAACGCAACCGCTCAAATTTTGCTTGAATATGCCAAGTTTCCTGATTTGGAAGTGGATTTGGTGACTTCTTCTATCGATCAAGAATATCATCTGGGGCATATCGGGGAGAGTATAAGGATCCATCGCTTGCCGATCGGCAAGAATGCCGGTAATTTGCATCTGCAATCGACCAAGGATCTTTTGATGTATCCTTGGCGGGCTTATTGGTTTTCACGTCGCTTGATCAAGGCTGCCAAAAAAGAGGGGCGATCCTATGACCTGACGCATTCTTTCTTCACTGTGCCGTGTGGGTTCATTTCAATGCTTTTGAAATGGGAGTTTGATTTGCCATACGTCGTGTCGCTCCGTGGTTCGGATGTCCCCGGATATTCCGATCGTTGGCCGCTCATCTATGCATTCCTCAAGCCAGGCTTCGCGCTCATTTGGCAGCAGGCGGCAATCGTGGTGTCAAATTCGCTGGGGCTGAAAGAATTGGCACTGAAAACCAGGGCAAAACAAAAAATTGGCATTATTTACAACGGAATTGATACTGAGAAATTTAAGCCTAGCGAGAAAGCTCAAGATAAAAATGCATTCATCATTACTCCCGGGGCTTCGCGCATCACTGATCGGAAAGGCCTGAATTATCTTATTGACACCGTAGCGATTTTGGCCAAAAAATATCCGCAGGTTAGCCTAAGGATAATGGGAGACGGCAATGCGCGCGGTAGTCTGGAAAAGCAAGTGCGAGAATCTGGGTTGTCTGAAAAAGTGGAATTTTTAGGCAGAATTCCGCGAGATGAAACTGTGCCATATTATCAAGAAGCTTCTATTTTTGTGCTCCCTTCGCTCAATGAGGGGATGAGTAACGCTATGCTGGAAGCTATGTCGTCTGGGCTACCGATTCTGGCGACGGACACGGGCGGCACAGTCGAATTAGTGACGGACGGGGAGAATGGATATATCATCAGGATGAAAGATGCGGTGCATCTGGCGGAAAAAATAGAAGCCTTGATCGTTAATCCCCAGCTACGCGAAAAGATGGGTCAAGCCAGCCGATGGCGAGCCGAGAGGATGAGCTGGCGGAATGTGGCGGAAGAATATCATAATTTGTATAAAAAAGTTTCTGTTTAAAAAAGGCGTATGCTCAAAAAATATAGTAAAATAATTTTGAAAGTAGCGGTCAGTGCGGTGTTTTTGTTTTGGGTGATTTTCAAGGTTGATTGGCTGAATGTTCTTGAGAATTTCCAATCGATCAAGTGGCCGTTTATGTTGGCGTATATCTTAGCTGTAATGATTGGGATGATGATTTCCGCTTACAAATGGAAACTTTTAGCCAACTTTAAGGAGATCCGTTTGGATTTCGGCGATTTTTTCAAATATTATCTGACGGGTACGTTCATCAATAATTTTATGCCATCCTTCATCGGCGGAGACACTTTTAAGGCTTATGAGACCGGCAAGGCCCAAGATCGCTACATCGAAGCCGCTTCTTCGGTGATGATGGATAGAATTATGGGTCTTTTTGGCGCGACCATCCTGACGCTGATTTTCACCGCGCTTAATTTCAAAAATGTCATCAGTAGCAAAACTTTGATCATAGCCAATCTCTTGGTAGTCTTTTCTTTGCTGATTGATATTTTAATTATGAAGATCCGGCGGAAACCTTTTTGGGCAAGATTCAAGAAATATTTTCCGGATAAATTCGTGGCCTTTATGATTGATTTGGGTACATACAACAATAATAGCCGCATATTGAGAAAGGCAACTTTTTTGGCGTTCGCTTTCTATTTTGTGGGCGTCGCCCTGGCTAATTATATCCTGTTTGCGGCGCTCGGAGTGAAAATAGGCTTGATGGATTATCTATCAGTCATCTTTCTCATCAGTATCGTGTCTTCGATTCCGATCAGTATCAACAATATCGGAATCAAGGAGTGGACCTATATCGCTTTTTTCGGCGTTTTTGGCGTAAGTGCTTCAGTGGCGGTGACAATCGCCATCATCAGTCGATTCGTCCAGATGCTCATCAGTTTTTTCGCTCTACCAATCTATCTGAAAGCCCATAAATAGGCTCTTGGATGATTTTCAATCTTGTATCCGAACTTGTGTTGTATCGGTTCCGACATCAAAGGTCGGAGTCTTTTCTTTTTGATTGAAATCATTTTTGTTTAAAAGGATGTTTTTGAGATTTTGGCCGGTTAAATAGAAACAGGTCAGGCCGGATTTTTCACAAGGAGAATCAAAAACAGTCATATCCTGAGAATCTTCGATGGTGTAGATTGGTCCATACTTGGGGATAATCTTCAGGTTTTCAATGTTGACGTTTTGGGCGTTACTTATCTTCATCCCGCTTCTGGCTTTTATGATAGCGATATTTTTCAGGTCCAAATGATTTATCGCGGAAGGATTTTCTTTCAGTCCTAAGAGCGTGATCGAATTTTTGGTGTTGCGGCAGCTAACATCTTCAATGTGGATATTTTGAAAAGTCGGAGGAAAGTCTCTGTAGAAAGTGTTGGTCCTTTCATAATAGGTATCGAATTCGATGACGGCTTCGCTCAAAGAATTAATCTGTAAATTTTTGACCCAGATATTTTCAGCTGTGCCGCCGCGTTGTTGGTTGGATTTTATGCGGAAGCCGTATTGAGCATTCTTAACGGTGAAATTTTGTGCCAGTACATTTTTGACATTGCCTGACATTTCGCTGCCTATTGCTATGGCTCCATGGGCATCGGTTACGGCGATGTTTTGCAAGACGATATTTTCCGAAGGAATATTGATCCGGCGGCCGTCGTTATCTCGGCCGGATTTGATCACAATAGCATCGTCTCCCGTAGCAAAAGTGGCATTGTCCACGAGGACGTGATTGGATGAATCAATGACTACGCCGTCCGTGCTCGGACCAGGGGCGGTGTCAATGTTTATCCCTCTTATGATTATGTTTTGGCTGTAGATCGGATGAATGGTCCACATTGGACCTTTTAGGATGGATATGCCTGAGATGAAAATACGGTTACAGTTGACGAATTCGATGAAACTTGGGCGTAGGCCGTCTTTGACCGTGCCAAAAATTCGTTGGTCCACAGGCAGATTTTTTTCTCCCATTGAATATACTTTTCCAATCGAGACCCCATTAAAATTCCACCAAGCTTGGCCTTGTCCATTGAGCGTGCCAGCGCCCGTAATAGCGATGTTTTCGGCGTTATTAGCATAGATCAAGGGAGAATAGTTATAATATTCTATTCCTTCAAAACGGGAAAAGACCGGCGGCAAGTATTTTTCAGGATCATCACTGAAAATCACATTGGCACCTTCTTGGATCTCGAGATTGATGTTGCTGGCAAGTTTTATTGGACCAGTGAGCCAGTTTCCGGCGCTGACCACCACTTTCCCGCCACCAAGTTTAGCGCAATCGGAAATTGCCTTGGAAAAACTTTCAGTGTTGTCAATTTTTCCGCCAGCCGTGGCGCCATAATCGGAAATGTTGCAGCTGTGGTCGGGAAATTTTGTTTCTGAAATTTTCAGCGGATCAGCGAATGGCGTGCTTATTGATGTTTGTGGATATTCCGGCGGGGTGGCGACGGTCGGATTTTCTCGAGGTAGGGCTATGTCGCGATGGGTTTCCGTGGCCCAAAAAAGATTACCGGCTATGAGTAAGATTATTAGGAAGGGAAAAAATAGTTTTCTTTGAGAGTCTAACGACATAATAAAGCGATTACTTCTCTTATTTGGCGATATTTTCGAACGGCACTACTTTCACGAAATTTTCGGTGCGTCCGCCGATATTAATCCGGAAAACGCCCGATTCTTCTGAGGAATATAATTTTTTGAAATCGACCGTATCGTTGAAAATGGAAGACATTTTGAGGGAGCGGCTTTTCCGGCCGACGGAAACGACGAAGTATTTAAAATCGATTCCAATGACATCTTTTTTGTTAAAGCTAACTTTGCAATTTCCGGCGAATGTTTCGCAGACGGCACCTTTGTCGGACCAGATTGTGATATTCTTAGCGTCCGGTAATGCGTTGAGGAACTGCGCCGCTTCATAACTGCCATCGCCCATATCCTTGAGATTGAGGACATATTTTTGCGGCAGAAGGAAACTGGCATAATCGAAGAAGAAAGGGGAGATGAAGCCGAGACTGGCAAGGGATAGGGCAATTGTTAAGGCATAGGCCCAATATGCGCGAGTGTACAGTTGAAGATTCCCCCAACTTAGGCGCGCGAGAGCTTGCTTTAAGCCGATAGCCGCAATGATCGAAGCCAATGGGAAAATGGCGATTTGGTAACGCGTAGTGGCCACGACGTGGTTGACTTCCGAGGCGATGTAATAGAGGACGATAAAGAGGGAAAAATATAAGACGACAGTGGATTCTTTGGACTTGCTCTCGATCTTTTTGAAGGCGTTGGCGAAGATGGCCCAGATAAAAAAAAGAAAAACCGGAGGAGTCAAGCTGAAAATTAGGACATATAGATCAGAAGAGATTTCTGAGATAAATCTGATCGCATTGAAGCCTTCTCCGCCTTTGGGCGAAGCGATATCTGCTTCGAAATCTACGAAGTGCATATCGGTAGCTATATTGAAAAAAACAAAAACTGTTCCGAGGATGAGGAGCGCGCCGATCATTTTCTTGAGGCTATTTTTGTATTTGGCTAAAAAATTGAGTATGGCTGAAGTGAAAAAATTTTTCAAAATAAAAAGGTCAGACAAGACCAGCCCGAGAAAAATGACAAAGATTGGCCAAGTGGATCTGAAAGCGGCACTGAGAAACGTTCCTTCTATGACCATTTCGGGAGAATGCCAACAGGCTGGAAAGAGTGTGAAAAAAACGGCCAAGGAAAGGGCGATGAGCAGGAAATATTCAACGAGAGTTTTTTTCAAATAGTTAAAAACGTCTTGGCGGCCGTGAAAATTGTAGATATATTCCAAGAAAAGCACACCTAGAAGATAGATGTAAAGGATATTGGCGACATATTTGGTCAGAATGGAAAGTCCGAGGAAGAGGCCGGAAAAGAGCAGATATTTTTTGCGCTTGAGAAAAATGAAAAATATTTTCTTAGGCGAATCTTCGGTCAAGTCGATTTTTTCCAATGAGGTACTCCGAGCGGATTCCTTCTGATGGAGAAGATAGGTTATGATGGCCAGCGGCAGAAATCCCCAGAGTAAAGAATCCGGATTGATGATGAGAGAAATGCCAAGAATGATAGGGGAGAGGCCGATGAAGATGAGCGACAAGAGGGCGATGGTGGTGCCGAAAAGTTTTTTCAAGAAAAAATAGAAAAGCAGCAGAAAAATCAGACTGGCCAGATAGATCGGCAGGCGGAAAGAAAAGTTTATTTTTTTGATGGCGGAAATGACGGTCTGATCTTTCGACTCGGATCGCAATGATTTGTAGGGCATCGGGTCGATGGACCACAGTCCTAGCCCAGCGATGATGGCGGTAGTGATGCCTGGCTTATCATTGATATTAGTACTTTTCCATTTCTTTTCCGCCACGGCTGTCCAAAATTGAGAAATGCGGTCATAGGTCCAATATGGTTCGTCCACCGAAGAATATTTATCGATGCGCGGCAGAGCAAAAGCTAGATTGGTCGCTAGGACGGCCAAAATAACTGCAAAAACAATAAGTTTTTTCTTATTTAACATAAATTAAGCGCAAAGAATGATTAGATTCGTTTCTTCCTGATCACGTACATTGGTCGGTTGATAACTTCATTGTGAATGTTAGCTATATAGAGAGCGAGCAAGCCGACAGACATTAGGATTATTCCTACGAGAAAAAGGATAAGGATGGCCAAATTTTCCGAGTCGGAAAAAGTCGAGGCAAAACGCCAATGGAAGAGATATTTTCCTAGAAAGATATAGAAGCCGGCCAGTCCTGAAACGAGAGTGATTAGGATGCCTAAATTTCCGGCCAGTTTCAGCGGTAAAAGGCTTAGAGAGACGAAGCTATTGAGAGCTAATTTGAAAAGTTTCCAGAAGCTGTAGCTGGCATCGCCATAAATCCGATCATTGGCATCAAAATGGATGTAGCCCCTTTTGAAACCCAGCCAATCGATGAGGGCTCGGGTCATCCGGTTAGTTTCGGTGAAACGGCTGAATTCATCAATCACCACTCTGTCCAAGAGTCGGAAATCTGTTGCGTTGGGGATTGTTTTGACTTCGGCTATCTGGTTGATTATCTTGTAAAAAAGTTTAGAGCCGATTTTCTTCAAAACCCCGACACTCTTATTATTTTTTCTTATCCCGACCACCACCTCGCAGCCCTCTTCCCATTTTTTGAGAAATTTCGGAATGAGTTCGATCGGGTGTTGGAGGTCGGCATCTAACATTATACAGGCATCACCTGGGCAATTATTGAGTGCGGCAGTCGTGGCCAGTTCTTTGCCGAAATTTCGCGAAAAGTCGATATATTTGACATTTTGGTCGGAAGCTGCCAGTTTTTCAATTTCAGCCATGGTGCCATCGGTGCTTCCATCGTTGACGAAAAAAATATTGAAAAAATATCGATCGGCCAATGGGCGGAAAACTTTTTGTAGCTCCTTGTGGATAAGTGGGACATTCTTCTCCTCGTTATGGGCGGGGATGATGATTGAAATTGATTTCATAGGATTATTTTTTATGGATAATATAAGTATATCATAATCCGGCCTCCAGTAAAGAAAGGCGGAGGGGATTATGGTTGAAAAGCTTCAAATTTGTCTCTTGCGGCCCGTTCTTCCATTTTTTAATATTTATGATAAAATATAGGTATTATCCATCGCTAGATATTAAAAACATAAAAGTCTATGCTTGAGAAATTTTTGCAGAAGAAATATGTCATTCCCGCCATCGTTTTGGCCATTATGCTCGGCGCGTTTGCCGTGCGGTTCTATCATTTTCACGACTGGCTATATTTCAAAATGGATCAGTCGCGCGATGCCTTTACCATTTCCAGCGCCGTCACCAATGGTCCGGGAAACTTACCACTTTTGGGGGCGCGGGCCGGCGCGACCAAGGTGACTTATGGGTTTTTGCATCTCGGACCGATCTTTTACTATTTCCAATATTTGTCTGGTGTGATTTTCCATTCTACTGTGCCGGATGTTTTCGCGTATCCAGATCTGTTTTTTGGGGTAATGGTTTTGCCATTGCTTTACATTTTTTCCCGTTACTATTTCAAGCGTTATGTTTCACTGCTCATCATCGCAATGTACGCTTTTACTTTCATCATCATTGAATATTCGCGCTTCGCTTGGAATCCGAATTCGTTGCCGTTTTTTACCATCCTTAGTTTTTTGGCGCTTTTGAAATTTTTGAACGCCACAAATGAGAAATGGCGGGTGCTCTGGGTGGCTTTATGGTCTCTTGGACTGACTGTCGGATCGCAATTACATTTCGTCGGATTTTTCTGTCTCATTGGGGTGTCGGGCCTGCTCATAATTTATCACTATGCCTTGTGGCAGAAGAGCAATTTGGGGCGTATTTTTGAAAAAGCTATTTTGAAAAAGATTGCTGTTTCAGCGCTCACGGCGCTCGCCGTTTTTCTAGTTCTTTATACGCCTGTCATTATCAGCGATACGATAAAACACGGAGAGAATACCAAAGATTTCATTGAGGCACTTAGTTCCAAACAGGCCAAAAAGCCGCTTTTGAGAAAGATAAGTCTCAACATCGAACGGCAAATTAAGAACTATACGATGATTACGACTGCATATCTTTATCCGAAAAAATTGACGACCACCAGTTACGCCGCAATACTTTTCACGCTGGCCATTTTCCTTGGTGGAATATATTTGGCGGCAAAAAAATTGGCCAGAGGCGGTCTGGAGCAAACGAAAAAAGATTTTCTTATGCTGGTTCTTTTGTGGGTCGGAGTTTTCTTCGTTCTGTGCATCCCGCTGGCTTACTCGATTCGGCCGCGCTTTTTCATCTTTACTTTTGCCGCGCCTTTCATCTTGCTTGGGTTGATTTTTGAAGCTTTGGAAGAAAGTCGGCATAAGAACTATCCGCTTGCAATCTTTGTGCTGGTTGCCGCCGTCATCAGCAGTAACGCTGGTGGTACGCGAGCGTGGTTTCAAGAGCAGGCCGCTTCTCAGGATAGGAACGTACCGGTGAAGCGCACACTCATCCTCAAGACGAAAGATGGCGTGACATTGGGACAATTGGAGAAGGTAGTTGATTATATGTATGCCCAAAGGCAAGGGGACAACCGAATCTATTTCTATGTGAAACCGGAGCATATCCGGCCGCTGGAATATCTGCTTTCTCAAAAAAATGATTCCGATTTGAATTATTATTCCTCGCTCAAACTGGACAGCGGCGATCCCAAAGCGCAATATTTCGTAGTGGTGCCGTCAGAATATAAAGAAAGTTCTTTGGTCGATAAAGCTAATATCAAAGAGCCTTTTCAAGTCGTTTCGCAGAAGCAATGTGGACAGGTTGCTGTGTGGGAATTGGCTTTCCCTAGCGTAACCACCTCGCCCGATTTCCAGGTGAAAAAAAGTTCCAGCACCGGTGAATCCGACCGCTTGTATTGGAAAAATATTTTTAGGGTAAAGAAATGAAAAGTATACATAAAAAGCGATGGGGGTTCAGCTTCTTTTTGTTAGTGGCGGTTTCTTCTTGGGTGGGGATGATTTTTTTAGGAAACGGTTCATATGCTGATGAGAGCGATCATCTGCGTCAGATCCACCGGTTTATGAAAGGTAATTATGACGTGTTGTCCCAACTTACTACTGTTCCGGGGTATCATTTGGTAGTGGCTTTTTTCGCTGATTTTTTCCATCATTTGAATTCGAGGCAGATTCGGCTCATCAGCTTGGTGTTGGCGTTGTTTTCCATCCCGATATTCTATCTGACGGCGAAAAAACTTGAAGCGCGGGAGCCGCTATTGAAAACATTACAGTATGTTTTTCTGCCCATCGCCTTTGTCTATTTCCCGCTGGTATATACGGATATTTTTTCTCTGCTCTGGGTACTTCTAGCTTTCTATTTTGCGCTCAATAAGAAATATTCTTGGTCGGCATTTTTTTCCTTCATCTCTCTTTTGGCTCGACAAAACAACATTATCTGGGTCGCTTTTTTCTGGGTCTATACATATGTCTTGGAAAATGGTTTTGTCGTTTCGCGGGAAAAAATAATTTCTCATTTGAAGCGCGGCATCGGATATGTGATCACAGCCGTTCTGTTTTTATTTTTCGTGTGGATCAATCAGGGCGTTTCCATCGGAGACAGGGAAAGGCAACAAGTCGGATTCTATATGGGGAATGTTTATTTCTTTCTCGCTCTCGTCGGAGTTTTGTTTTGGCCGGTTTTTTTGGTTGGCCTGAGAAAGATAAGATTTGATAAGCGTATCGCTTGGGGAGTGGGGAGCGGCCTGATTCTGGCTGGTTTATTCTTGTTTTTTCCGCCGCCGGTGCACGAATATAATATGAAGATGAAATTTTTAAGAAATATAATTTTGTCATTTGTATATCATCAGTATGTTTGGGCGTACGCCGCCGCGATTTTCGTTGGTTGCGTCTCATTGGTTTTTATGAAACTTGAAAAAACCGCCTTGTTGATTCTGCCTTTCGCCGCTGCGGCTTTGGTACCATCTCTCCTCGTGGAACAAAGATATGCCATTATTCCCATGGTGTTCATTTTGCTGTTCAGAAAAGAAGTCAGTTTCAAGGTAGAGTCGGCATTGGTTTTATATTTTCTCCTGATTTCTTCCGGCTTGGCATATATGCTTTTACGGGTCGGGATATTTTTTTAAGTGGTTAAAATCTTATGAAAAATTTTGAAAAGATAAAGGAAAGACTGCGACAAGCACCGAAAAGTTTCTGGATATTTTTAGCCATAATGGTGCTGGGGATTTTTTTGCGCACCTATCATTTTCATACTTGGCTGGACTTTGAAAATGATCAATCGCGGGATGCGATTCTGGTCAGCGATGTCTTGTCAGGCAAGACGGCTTGGCCATTGGTCGGTCCAACGATGCGCGGTTCGCAGGATGCGCAAGCCAATCTGTTCCATCTGGGTCCGCTGTATTATTATTTCCAGATTATTTCTGGGGAAATTTTTGGAAACTATCCCGACAAATTTGCCTATCCGGACTTGCTTTTTTCTATTTTGACCATCCCGCTATTCTATATATTTGTCAAAAAATATTTCAGCGCTAATCTTTCTTTGGCGCTTGCGGGTCTTTTTGCCATTTCTTTTTTTGCCGTCGAATATTCCCGTTTTGCTTGGAATCCAAATTCGTTGCCGTTTTTTTCCTTGCTATTTTTGCTCGCGCTTTATGAATTTTTGACTAAAGGTAAAAAAGTTTCTTGGCAGTGGGCCATTTTGGCCGGCGTAGCCATCGGTGTCGGAGTACAATTGCACATTATAACGCTGCTTTTGTTCATTGTTACCGTTTTTTTTGTTTTCGCGTACTTATTAAAAAAGGATTGGAGGATATGGAAAAAAATAGCAGCAGTTATTTTGGTGGTGTTTATTTTTAATTCTCCTCAGATATATAGCGAATTGAAGACTGGATTTTCCAATGCAAAAATTTTTTTGACAGCTGCTGCTAGCAGGGATTCCGCAGTGAAAAGCAAATCTAGCTTAGCGACAAAAGTCGGGAATAATCTGAATTGCCATATGGAGAATAATGCTTATATTTTGTCATCTTCCGGATCAAGTAATTGCATATTTTCTTATGAAACGGTGATAAGAAAGATGTTTCATGACAAAAAAGTCAAGCAGGATTGGCGGGAAATCCGCCAGCCGAAAGTGGCGGCGGGCTTGATTTTGGGATTCGTTTTTTCTTTCTGGGGCTATGTCTTTCTAGTCATTTGCGCTTGGAAAGAGAAGGATGAAAAGAAAAAAATATTTTTACGGCTGATCGGCTTATATGTGGGACTTTCTTTTTTTATTATGCTGCCGATTGCGGAAAAATTCACAGAGGCCAGATATTTCATCCAAGTATTTTTTGTGCCTTTTCTCTTTCTCGGTTTTCTAGCTGATTTTCTGATGCGCAAATTTTACCAGAGAGCCGTTCCCTTTGTAGCTATCCTTTTCGTTATGTTGGCGTTTTTCAATCTGAAATCTCTTGGCGCGGCGGCCAAAGATTTGCGCGCCGGCACGAAAAGCGACGTCCATTTCGCCATTTTGGGAGAAATGGAAAAAATGGTAAAATATATAGCGGACAACGCCGACGGACAGAAAGAAATATATCTGGTTGGGGATAAGCCCTACAGAGCTCATTTTTTTCAGCCATTCTGGTATTTAGCCGAAAAAGAAGGGGTTAATATTATCAATGTCGGAGAAAATAGCCCAATGGTGCCTCGCGGCAGTGCTATATTTTATCTGACTGATAAAACAAGAAATGGAAAAACAGCCGAAGGCGGATATGAAATAGAAAGCCGCCGAAAGTTTGGCAAGGTGAGTGTATATAAACTTAAAGGGATTTAATATATGGAAAATTATCAGAAAGTGGTCAAATATCTGAAAAAATTGCCCAAGAGCGCTTGGATTTTTTTGGCAATCATCGTGCTGGGCATATTTCTCCGCACTTACCACTTTTCATCTTGGATGGTTTTCAATCCTGATCAGGCGCGCGACGCACTTTTGGTGGATGACGTTTTGGCCGGCAAAAGTTCCGCTTTGATCTTGGGGCCGGAAGCGGGGAATACCCATTTCAATTTGGGTCCGTGGTTCTATCATTTGGAAATTCTGAGCGCGAAAATTTTCGGCTCAGCGCCTTGGAAATTGGCCTTGCCTGATCTGATTTTTTCCATCCTGACTATTCCGCTTTTCTATATATTCTCGCGGAAATATTTCAGTCTGAACATCTCTCTGCTCACGACTTTTTTTGTGAGCATCTCATACTTTGTCGTGCGTTATTCCAGATTTGCGTTCAACCCCAACTCAGCGCCTTTTTTCGTGTTGCTTTTTCTTCTGGGCGTCCTCTATCTTTTGGAAGCGGATAAGAAAAAAAGTTTCGGCGGAGCGGCGGCAATTGGCATGGCGATTGGCGTGGGGATGCAGTTACACATTTTGCTGTTTTTCATTATGCCAACAGTGGCTGCGGCAGCTTTTCTTTTTCTGCTTTTCAAAAAACCGGCCATCTGGCCATTTTTAGGGAAAATTATAACCATCATTGTTTTTGTGCTTTTGGCCAATGTCGGACAAATTATGTATGAGGCCAAATATGGTACTTACAATACGGAACTATTCATCCAAGCGTTTACGGACAGCGCCAGCGGGAATAACACTTCTCGCGATCTGCCGATGGATCTCTTATGCCAGTCGCAAGCCAATTTGCACATCATTTCCTCTTTGGGCGACAGCGAGGAATGTAATTTTTATACGGTCTATCATCGCGCCACAACCAAGGGCTTATCGGGTTTGCGGAAAGAAGATAATCCGGTTTTCATCTTGATGATTTTGGGTGTTATATATTCTTTAGGCGGCTACATTCTTCTGGGATATTTTTGGTATAAAGAAAAAGATGAAAAGCGTCGGAATTTTTTGGCCTTGGTAGGCATTTATGGACTGATATCTTTAGCGGCGATGTTGCCGATCATCACGCAGGCGTCGCTGCGCTATTACATCATTTCCTTTTTATTACCCTTTGTATTTCTAGGCGTCTGGATGCAATTCTTTCTAAGGATTGCCCATAGGGAAATTCGAAGATTCGCAATTTTTGCCATAGTGGCCGGCTTTGTTTTTTTCCAAGTGCAAAAATTGGATGCAGTGCGCACTGACTTTCAAAATCAACGCGCCAGTAATAGTAGTTATGCAATTTGGGGAGAAGTTCAAGATATGGCAGACTATATCGCACAAAATTCTGATGAAGAAGCTGTTTATATAGCGGGTAAAAGAGATTATTTTTCACGTTTCTACAAACCACTGCTTTATGCCGGAGGTCAAATTGGGGTGAATATCCAAAGAGGGGATAAATCAGAGGAAATTCCGGCCGGGGCGCATATTTTTTTCATCCAAGATGCCGCTTCTTCCAAAAAAATGGGAGCCAATAAAACTTTTATGGGACGTTCGATTGAGAATTACAAGATATTCGGTAAGGTGGCAATCATCAATTTGAAAAAATAATTATGCAAAAATATCTTTTAAAAATTTCTCGTTCCGGTTGGATCCTATTGGCAATCATAGTTGTGGGTTTTTTCTTCCGCGACTTTCGGCATTATGATTTCTTGCGTTTCAACCCGGATCAAGCGCGCGATGCAGCTCTGGTCAGAGATGTGATAGCCGGCAAAGCGCCAATTCCGCTTCTTGGGCCGCAGGCCGGCGGGACGGATTTCAAACTGGGTGGAGCTTTCTATCAGATTGAAATTGTAAGTGCGAAAATATTCGGCGAGAGCCCGGACCGCTTGGCCTATCCCGATTTGTTCTTTTCCATCCTGTCGATTGTCCTGTTATATTTTTTTATGCGTGAATTTTTCGGAGATAAGATTTCTCTTTGGTTATGCGCCGTTTTTGCCGTTTCTTTTTATACGGTCAAATATGCGAGGTTCGCGTGGAACCCCAACTCAACGCCTTTCTATGTCTTGCTTTTCCTTTATTCAATTCTACAACTGGTTAAAAACGATCAAAAAAGAAAATGGCTCTGGGCGGTGGCAATCGGCCTCGCCGCCGGTATCGGCATACAACTCCATTCTCTGTTGCTTTTTTCTTTCCCAATCGTTCTTATTTTATATTTCGCTTATCTTTTTTGGAAGAAGAATCCGGCTTGGAAATTTGCCCCGCTTATAATTTTAACGACTCTTATTTTCAATGCGCCTCAAATAGCCAATGAGCTTCAAACCGGCGGAAAAAACATAGGCGCGTTTTTTGACGGCTTGGAGAATAAGTCTTCCAGGGAAGGCTCTTTGGCGTATAAATTGACGCTTAGTGCGGTTTGCCACGTGCAAGCGAACAGTTTTATGCTTCTCCCACTCGGGTCAGACAGCAGCTGTGATTTTATCGATGCGCAAAAAAATATTTCAGAAAACAAGCTGTTGCCTTTTCATATCGTTTTGGCGACTGTTTTTTCTTTGGGCGGTTATTTTTTGCTCTTTAGATCTTGGAGGAGAGAAGAAGATGAGAGGAAAAGGAATTTTCTTGGGCTTATAATTTTTTACGCCGGAACATTATTTGTCATTTTAATCCCGCTGGCCGCTGAAATTTCTTTTCGGTTTTTCCTGGTATTGGAATTTATGCCGTTCTTGCTTTTGGGTTTTTGGTTGAAATATTTACAGGAAAAATTTTCTCCAAAATCCATAATAATTGTGATTGTGGCTGTTATAGTAATCATCAATTGCTATGTACTGGTGCGCAACTTCACGTATCTAGCCGGTCAAACCAAGGAGGGCAGTAATGGGTTTGAGGAAATAACTTTAGGAGAAGTGGAATATATGGCAAACTTTATTGAAACGCACAGTGTCGGCGCTAAAAATGTCTATTTGGAAGGCAAGGCTAGCGAGCTTTTCAAAATTACCAAACCGATCCAATATTTCACAGACACCTTAGGATTGGAAGTGAACAATCTCAAAAAAAATCAGGCGATTGATTCGTCTGAGAAGATATTTTCCATCGATGTCGTCAAGGATTCAGCCGGAGAAAATTCCGCTCCGGATGGCGTGGTGGCGGAAGGAAGTTTCAATCGGATTAGGATTTATGAAATAGAAAAGTAGTTTTTTTGCCTTATATCTCCGGTTCATTGCCGCTCAGATCTTTTTCCACCTCAGCGGCCTTTTTCCTTTGAATGATAGTTTTGACGATGGCCAGATCGTCTTTTTTAATTTCGCCTAATGTGAAAAGAATGGCTAAATAGATCGCAAAAAGAATGACGGACCAAAGAATGAAAATCAGTTTTCCGTGCGATAAAAAGAGTGAAACCAGATACATTCCTGTGCCGGAAATAAGGACTTTCCAAGCTGTTTTAAGTTCTATTTTTACTCCGAAATCTTTATGCATAAAGTAGAGGATGGCGACCATTATGAAAAGCGAAGTGATGGAAGTGGCGAGGGCGCTGCCGGCGATGCCCATCTGCTTGATGAGGATGTAATTTAGGACAATGTCTATGACTAATCCGACGCCCGAAATTTTCATCGCTAGCATCGTTTTTCCAGCACCATTTAAGGCAAAACTTAGGACATAAAAGATTGTCAGGAAGCCGACCCCATATTCCAAGATGGACATCGCATAGGCGGCCCCGACAAATTTGGCGCCATAAAACAGGAATAGGATAGGTTTGGCATAGATAGCCATAATGAGAATCATCGGAACGAGCAAAATGAGCATTATGCGAATTGATTGGTTGATGATCCTTTTTGTTTCATCGTGATTGTTTGCGGCGGTCGTTTTGGAGATCATCGGCAGCATAAAAATCGTGAGAGCATAGAAGATATAATAGGGGATGCGTCCGACTGTAAGAGCGGCGTTATAGAGCCCTGTCAGGTCATCGTTTTTCAAGATGCCTTTGACCATATAAAGGTCGATACTGATCAACAGTTCGTAAGCCAAGAAAAAAACTACCACCTGCCAAGCATAGTTGAACAATTTTTTCCATTCAAAAGAAACCTCTTCGGTTTCCGCTGGGATTTTTTTCAGCTCTTTGGACACTTTGAATTTGTCAAAAAGGAAGGCGGCCAGAAAGACCGTTGCTGGTGCTAAGATATAGCCGGAGATTGCTCCTTTGGTATGGAAAAAATAGGCTAAAAGAATGACAAAAGCGATGCGAGAAATGGAACGCAGCGTTTTTAGGCCGGCTTGCAGATTGAAAAGATGCAAACCGGTGTAGTAGGAGAAATAGAAAGAAGCGGCGGCAAAAGCCGGGATGATCAAAGTGGAAATGCGAAAAAGAGGAATGAGGGTCGGGTCGCTGAGCATACCGGCGATAAGTGGCGCGGAGAAGAAAAAAATGACGGTCACAGCGCTCATTATGAGCGCTTGGATGAGAATGGCTTGGTTTTTTATGAGAGCGACGGTTCTGGGCTTGGTTTCATATATTTCGCTGATATATTTGGCCATAGCGGTCGGAATACCATTGCCAATAAGGATGATGATCGTTGTGGTGAGCGTTATTATGAGGCTGTAACGGCCGTATTCTCCCGGGCCGAGCATCCGTCCTAAAGCGGAATGGATGATGAAGCCGGAGAGATTGAAGATGATTTCCGAAAAAGTGACCCATAAAGCTGATTTTACGATAGAGCGTGTCATAGAAATTTTTTAAGTTCTTCAAAAATAATATTTTTTTCTTGATTGCCATTAATGACGGTCCAATTCCAAATCGCTGTTTTGGCGTCATATAATTCTTTTTTCTTCTGTAGATATTCCAAGCCTTGATCCGGCACGCGGTCGCGAGACATTATTATTTCGGGGGAAGTCTGGAGATAGATGGCGGTGTCAGGCAAATGGACACCCGATGTCCAGTTGCATTTGGACATCGGGTGTCCATTTGCTGCGGATAAAAATTCTATGTTCACGATGCTGTCATAAAAATACCGATCGCTCAAAATATAATCATAACCATTGTTACGTAGCTTGCTACGTAACAAAGAAAAACGCCAAATGTCGATGCGTAAAAATATTTTCCGTAGCCATATCTGAAAGCGGGTAGCGTGTGTTACACTTTTTTGTATGTCATTATTCTCGTCGGAGTCTCTCGCAGAGGACTCTGGCCCAGTGGGTGTTTTCTTGAATAGCTTAGATATTTGATTGGCTAGCGAAAATTCAATGCTATGGAAATAAAAAACTTTGGAACCTTGGCGTTCCAATTCACTTCTGAGCATTTCAATCTGTGTTGATTTCCCCGAGCCATCCAAGCCGGAAATGGTTAGAAGTTTCATATTTTGCAAAGTTAATACATCAAGACCGCTACCGGTTCCATCTTGGCCACGACGTGCGCAACGCCGTTGGCTTCGACGCCTTCGATGACGCGGTCGATGTCTTTGTAACGAGCGGAGTCTTGGTTGATGACGATGGAGGATTTGGCATTGTACAATTTAACACCCTTGGATTGCATTTTTTCAAACAATTCTTCTTTGTTCGAGATGCTTTTTTCTTTTGCATTTCTGCCCTTGCCGGTGCCGTGTGGGGCGGAATAGAAACTTTCGGCGTTACGGTCTGTGCCGACGCAGATATACGCATCAGTCGCCATGGAAGAAGGGATGAAAGCCGGCTCACCAGTATTCCGGTAAATCGGATGATCGCCCATCTGGCTCGGCCCATAGGCGCGAGAAGTGTTGCTGCGATGCACGAAAACGTCCTGACCGAAATGATTTTCTCGGGTGATGGAGATGTGGGGCATATCGTAGAGCAGGTCCATTTCCGGATCGCGGCCGAGTATTTTTTTGACGGCTTCGGAAATGTTATGCGTAATGACGGCGCGGTTAGCGGTGCCGAAGTTCGATGCAGCTGCGCGCGCGTCCATATACATCTTTCCATCGTCCCCATCGGCATCAAATTTTAAAAGCGAAGCATCATCGCTCATATGCTTCTTTATTTTTTCCTGCATCTTTCGGTAGGTGGCTTTTCTCTTGGAATGGAAGGTCAATTTGCCCAAAGTGACCATCAAAGCCTGGGAAAAATGTTCGCGCTTTTTGGCGGTGTGGGTGTACATCGTGTATTGGCCTAAGATTCCAGAGCCAGTGTGAATCATAAAAAGATACTGGCCTTTTTCGAGGCCGAATGCCGCGGCCATTTCCGGATCGACGAGATCAGTGACTTTCATCAGATCCAAAAAATGATTGCCGGCCGCGCCGATCACTCCGAGGCGAAATTTGGCGAAAAACAGATAGAGTTTTGGGATGACGTCAAAAATATCTTGGCGACTGGGTATGCCTCCGCCAGAGGCGGAGCCGTCTTCAGCAGAGAAAAAATTTCCGCCACTCTGAGTGTTTTCCAATTCATTTTTAGTTTGAATCTTCAAATGTTCGATGATGGCGACAGTGCCGAAGCGACAAATGTCCACTACGACATTGAACGGAACGGGTGTGCCGACAAATTTTTTCGTCGGTACAATCTCGACAAGCGCCTTGAAAAGCCTATTGATTTCCTCGGGCGTAATATTTTCTTCGGTCAGATTGGTTTTGACGAGGCGCATGCCACAATTCGGATCGGAGTCATTTACTTGGGGTAAGATATATTTCTCAGAAACGATAGTAGTACCAGAAGCATTTTTGCGTCCAGGTTTGGAACAAACATCGGGCATAGCCACGGTGTGTCTGAAAAAAGTATCCTTGTTGGACGCAATGTTTTCCACTTGTGCAAATGTTTCTTCTCCGGGTAAAAGATCTTCACTCATAAAAAAACGGCTCGGCACAGACATTTTTTCCGTCTGGAAATCGAATTGATGTGGAGTGATTTCCGTGAGATTTTTTTCTTGTTTTTCCATAAGATTATATTTTTTCGTAAATTTTTTCGTATGTCTCGGCTACTTTTCTGATGTCGAATCTTTCTGCTACGAATTTTTGCGCAGCGCTGCCGATAAGCGCACGTTTTTCGGGGTGGTTGTATAAATATAATATGGCTGCAGCAATGCCGGGAACGTCGCCAGCCTTTATTATAACAGAATTATTTTGATTACCCAATTCGGCCAGAATCGGCAAATCGGACAAGATAACTGGCTTAGCACAGGCCATCGCTTCCACCACCGCAAGCGGAATATCGAATTTGCCGCGCATATTTTGCACCGGGAAAAGACTGATGTCACAGAGGTTGTAGGCTTCGGACATATCAAAATTTTCTCCGCAAACAAAGCTATTATCAAAAAAAGAAACTTTTTCCAAGAGACTGTTGGTTTTGAGTTTTTCCACCACTTCTTTTTTCTTGGCGGCATCTTTTTCATTCTTGACGCGTACGGCCAAAGACAATTTGGCGTTGGGAATTTTTTTAGCAATTTCGATGAAACTATCAATGACATTATCCATCGCGCCGAGGCGGGTGTATTCGCCGGTAAAGTTGATAATGAAATCTTCCGCGCTAAAGCCGCATTTTCGCAACAGTTCTAGGTTTTTTTCACGCGGCTGATATTTTTCCAGATCAATGCCGGGGCTTACACGTTTCACGTTCTGGAAACCGAGGCGCTCAAGTTTATGCGCGGCATAGTCGGAATAGGTGATGATGAGGTTGCCGAACATCATTTTTCCGATTTCAGCGTCAGAGCGCAAGTCTTCTCTCAGAGTCGCCACGGTCTGGATCGTTTTAGTATGTTTTGAGTTAAGGAAGTGCCGCAGAAAAAATGAATTGAGTTTGGCCGGGGTGAAAAAGTGATGCGTTACATCGAAAGCTTTTTTATTTCGCCATTGAAAAAAAAGAGACCTGACTTTTTGTGAAAAAGCGAAATCATTTTCTGAGGCGGTGTAGATCGGATGCTGGATGATATTTTCCGGCAAATCCGGTAGCAAACCTTTGGTCATAATGTGCATTTCCACGCCGGTCATATTTTTCGCCAGATAATAGGCAAAATTTTTGGACGCTTCATCCCATGGCGGGGCGATCGGGCGGGTGACTAGGAGGATTTTTTTCATAGGATTTTTTGTCAAAAATTCTTATAAATCTCTTTCTTCTCATTGCCGGTGGTGACGTCGATGGTGATTTTTCCGGAGCCTAAATTTTCATCCAGTATCACGTCTTTGGCGGCACCTTTTTCGATCCGGACATCGCCTTCTTTAATTTTCTGATTCTGAACCAGTACTTCCCAATGGAAAGCCGTCTGGTTGGAGTGGTTCTCAATGGTGAAATTCAAATTTTTTGTGTCAGGACCGACAAAATAGATCGCCCACCAATTCTTTCCCGCATCAGGGTCGGTCAGTTTGGCAGAAGCATAAAACAGCCAAGTAGAACCGGCGATGAAAATGGTCATTAGGAAGATGATTATTTTTTTTTGTTGCATAAATTTATTTATTTCCGATGATAAATCGCGACCCCGCCACTATTATAAATTTCATCAAAGTTGTCTAATTTCATGAATTGCGAGCTGTCATATTTCGGGTTGACCATCAGGTATTTTGTTCTTGTCTCAGAGAAACATTTTTCGGCGTCGACGCTGTCCGGCTTGGAGATCATATAGAGCGTACACATCTCGCGCGGCTTGGTCGGATCCTCATAGCGTTTGAAATAGCCGCGAGAAAGGGGATAGGTATATCCGCGCATAAGGAACAGTTTCACCCAAGTGTCGCCGCTGAGATAGTTGTGGTCTTTCAAAATGATGTCCGTATTGGCGGTATTTTTCTTGAGATAATCGGCGGCAGCGAAAGTTTCCAGAGTGGGGGTGAAATCAGGCGATTTTTTGAAAGCATTGGTGCTGTCAGAAAGTCCGCTGACAAAGACAAAGGCGGTGAAGATTATGAAAGCGGTGCGGATGAATCTCAAAGGAACGATGTTTTGCGGATTTTTGATTGAGGCGAAATTTTTGAAAATGGTCAGGTCCTGGTTGAAGATATAGAATAGTCCGCAAGCACTGAGGATGGCCAAGGGATAACTCATATAATTCCCAATACGCGAGCTGGGCAGATTGACAAATAGGAGCTGAGGCGCAAAGGACATTACAAAAAGCATAACCGCCCAAGCGACGACTATGGCAAAACCGAAATTTTTTCTGCGATAATAGAGAGTGAGAAAGATAAGACCCAGAAAGCCGAGGGCTAAGCGAGCTTCTCCGACGGAATTTTTGATGTTGGCGATGGTCAAGCCTTCGCGTGTTGATTTAGAAGGCGCGCCGACGGCCGTGTCCACTGCGCTAGTTTTGACATAATTGGGGGTGAAGATGAAAAAGAAAAAAACCAGACCGGTGAAAAAAGTCGCCATTACGGGCGCAGAAAAAATAATTTTGGATGTTTGAGACAGGAGTGCTTTAATCTTGTCGAAGTTGGTCGCCAGAAAAAGCGGGATAAATAGTGCTAAGACGAAAAGGAAGATGAAAGCCGTCAGGTGGTGAGTATAGAAAAGTCCGAAGGTGGCGAAAACTCCCAGCGAAAGAAATAATTTGCTGTCACGTAGATTATTGTAGGGGCTTGATTTATCAAACCCGCTTTGCCTCTCTTGTTGCTGATTGTCAGGTTCAATGAATTGAACTTCTACATTCGCATTTACGATTTCATTGCTTTCCCAAAATTCCATAGCACGGTAATAGAAGTAGAAAGTTAAAGGCAAAAGGAAATTGCCCATAATGTTGCCCATAACGCCGCCACTGACAAACTTGGCTTGCGGAGAAGAAACGGCGAAGAGTACGCCCAAGAAAAGCAGGGTCAGGATGGCGATAGCTTTGTTTTTGAAAATGCGCAGCGTCAAGAGAAAAACTGTCAAGATGCCCAGGATATTGATAAGGAAAAGAAAAACAACCGGTAGCGCGCTGAAAAAACTCAAGCCATTGATCATTGCCATCTCTCCGAGGGCGATGTGTTCGCCGATAATAAAATCTGGCATACCGTCATAAGTCGGAAGTTGGCCGCTCTCGACCAATGATTTGATCCAATATGTATGATGGCCCATATCAGTAGATGTCGGAGCGACCGTGCCGGAAAGATAGGCGACTTTGATGAAAATCATCAGAAATAGAAGAAGCAGGATGAGGATCCATTGATTTTTGGAAAAAGAAACAACCCCCTCTGTCTCGAGATTACTCGAGACATCTCCCCCTGAGTACAGGGGGAGAGGATTTGTTTTCTTTTTCATCCTGTAAATCCCAAAACACACGGCGCAAAAAATTACACTGCCGGAAATGGACGAGGTGGCGGTGATAAGGATATGTGTTTTGGAAAAAGCGAAAGCGATGAAATCCGTCACGATGAGGCCGAGTCCGAAAGAAAAAATAAAACGCTCCAGGAGGCTGATGTGTTTTTCGTCTTTGCCAAAAACCGCCAATAACAAAAAATATCCCGGAAAGAATAAGATTATTGCGATGGAAAAATATAGCAATATTTGGGAATAAACAATAGAAAACATAATTTTGGAAAACCAAATGTCAAAATTAAAATTTCAAATCAATTTCAAAATTTTTTTGATCTTTGATCATTGGGATTTGATTTGTCATTTGGATTTTGTAATTTGGAATTGCAAGTGGTGATAATTTCTTCCAAATATCTTTTGGAAATCATTTTCCAAGTGAAATTTTCTTCCACGAATTGACTGGCCATCTGTCCGAAGTTTTTGGCAAATTCCGGTCCGGCGGCGAAAATAGCCTGGATCTTTTTGATCCATTGCTCGGCGTCTTCCGGCTCGACTAAGAATCCATTTTTGCCATTCTTAATTGCGTCCGCTAGACCTTGCAGATCGGAAGCAACTACGATCCTTTCGCAAGCGGCGGCCTCTATGGCATTGATACCAAAACCTTCAGATGATCCAGGATAATTAATGTTAGGTGAAACGACCAGATCGGCCGTATTGAGCAGGACCAATAAATCCTTTTGCGGAATAGAAGGTATGAGCTTCACTCTTTTTTCCAGATGATTTTCCTGGATAGCTCTTTCACAATCTTCGAAATTGTCCGGATCGCCGGCAGTGTTTTTGGCGACGCGGTTTCCTGTGGCAATCATAACGACATTCTCGGCCAAGTGCGGCATAACATTCCGGATGAACCAATCCGTGCCTTTGTGCGGGACGAAGCGTCCGAGACGCAAAATTAGCTTCTTGTCAGCAGTGTCCTCTCCAAAAAGTCCGGACAAATCTTCTCGAGGAAACCCCCTTTTGAAATCTTCGATGGGCACGCCATTGGGGATAAAAATGCATCGATCTTTAGGTATGCCGATCTTCACCGCTTCTTCAATGGTGAAATTGCCTACCATAAAAAGTTTATCCAATTTTTTGAGGGCGGGGATATTGATCGCTTTATATAGTCGAGGCAGAAGTCCGCTTTTGTAGGAAAAAGTGATGTCTAGTCCGTGCACGACAGAGAAAAATTTCTTTTTTGGATGAAAAAATTTGAGTAAGGCTGCGACCGGCGCCAAAACACCGTTGCCTACGAGGCAAGCGTCATAAGTAGTCATCAAAAAAAACGCTCGGGCGAAAGTTACGGGCACAAAAATAGGCAACCACCATTTGCCTCGGCCGTTGGCGATGATCTTGGTCGGAGTGATTTTAACGAGGTTCTGTGCCAAATTATAATTCTGGCTTTCTACGCCGCCCATAATCGGCGGATAAGAGTGTGATATGAAAAGTATTTTCGGTTTCATCGAGTTGTTACTTAGAATATTTGTCCTTTTTCCATTGATACATCTGGTCCTCCGTCAATTTACGGTTCGACTTTATCATATCCGCCATCAGGGCGAAAACAAGGAATTGAAGTCCGACCAAGAGAGCCGTTATGGCCAGCAAGAGATAATTCCTGTAGGGCGTTATTTTGAAATCTTGCAGATAGAGAAAGCCGAAATATGCAAAAAGCACGATAGAAATCAGAATCAATGCCAAAGCTGGAATTCCGAAAAACTTCATCGGCCTGACATCTCTGACGGCTTTCAAGATTATTCTTCCGCTGTTACTTACATATTTATAGATGCTTTTGACTACTCTGGATTTTCTTTCAGCGAAATAAGTCACGACCACCGGGACCCAGATAACTTTGAGATTTTTGCCGAGAGCGTCTATGATAACTTCTTGCGTATAGGTGAATGCTCCGGGCAGATTCAATCTGAGCAAAGCTTCCTTATTATATCCGCGAAAACCGCAAGTAAGATCTTTAATCGGACAATTCATAAATTTTCCTATTATGAAAGCGGCAAGCCTATTCAGGTAATATTTGGCGATCGGCATATTTTTAGCTTTATGCTCGCCGAAACGGTCCGCGCTGACAATGTCAGCTTTTCCTTCAAGGATCGGATTGATAATAAGCGGAATATCTTGAGGATTGAACTGTCCATCAGCGTCTATATAGACTAGAATATCAGCTCCATTTTCCAAGGCGTGCTCGACTGCGGTGCGGAATACCACACCCGGCCCTCTATTGGTCGTGTGAGAAAAAACAAAATCAGCGCCTGCATCTCTGGCTATTTGAGCCGTTCCATCTTTTGAACCGTCGTCGATGACTTGCACAAAAACTTCATCTATTCCAGAAACGGTACGAGGGATTTTTTTAATGGTCTGGCCTATTTTTTCTGCCTCATTGAAAGCCGGGAGGCTAACGATCAGTCTCATTTATTTCTTCTTAATGATTAATCGTGGATTGACGCATTGGAAATTGCAATCCGCATTGTCGACACCTTTATGGATGACCTTGTCTGTGCATTCTTTGAGCTTGCCTTGACATTGTTCTTTGGAATAAGAGAAATAGTTGCGGTTAAGTTCATAACCGAAAAAACCCAGAACAAAATAGGCGACGACCAGTGTTCCAGCGATCCAAATGATCAATTTCAGAAGGCTTATCATAGGTGTGTTTTTATTAAGACAGGTATTTATGGATAGATTTATCTCGATTTGATTATACCGCAAAAAGGCTGAAGAGTAAAGAAAATCGAGCAAGAGATGCTCCCGATAAAACTATCGTCCGATGCCTTTGTAGATGATGCCAAGTTTTTTGATAGCATCTTTGTCAAGACAATTAGCGCCATCGATAATGACTTTCACACCGAATTTTTTGAATATTTTCGGATCAAGCTCTCGGAATTCACGATGACCTGTCACTATGATGATAGCCTTGGATTTTTTCAGGATCGCTTCAAGAGTTTTGACGTCAGACAATCTCAAGATATGTGGATCGAAAGAAGAAATGTTGGCGTGATGAGTTTTCAAGTGCTTGATGATTTTGAAGTAGGGAGATTCACGCACATCATCCACATTGGATTTGTATGAAATTCCCAGGATTCCAACGTTAGTGCCGCGCATCGGTAGTCTAATTTCATTTAAGGCATCTTGCAGAAGTTCTACGGTATATTCCGGCATAGAATTGTTGACTTCGCGGGCAATTTTCAAAAATTTATGATCAAAACCGGATTGTTTGGCGCGTTCAATGAGATAGTATGGATCAACCGGAATGCAATGCCCGCCAACTCCGCAAGAAGGGAAGTGAGGCATAAAAGCAAAAGGTTTCGTAGAGGCGCCTTTGATCACATCTGTCACATCAATGCCCAGCGCATCAAAAGATTTGGCGAGTTCATTGACAAAAGCGATGTTGATATCACGAAAAGAATTTTCCACCACCTTACAAGCCTCGGCTTCGCGGATCGATTTCATCGGGCGGATTTCTCCGTCGACAATACTGCGATAGAAATCCAAAGCTATTTGTAAGCCCTTTTTGTCCATCGCGCCAATAACGCGTGGAATGTTAGTCACATTCCACTTCTCATCTCCCGGATTGATGCGTTCCGGGCAATGGGCGATGTGAACATCGATTCCGACCTTCTGTTTGTGACTGGCAAAAATGGGAGCAATCTCTTCTTCGCTGACTCCGGGATTGACAGTTGATTCCAAAACTACCAAGGCACCTTTTTTCAAATTGCGAGAAACCATTTCAATTGCAGAGCGCACTGGTCTAAGATCAGGATTATACAGGGCATCCACGGGAGTCGGCACACAAACAAGAACGATATCAGCTTTTTTGATTATCTTTTCGTCAGTGGTGGCGATGGGTTTGGTGCTGGGGAAATATCGATCCAAAAATTTTTCTTCAATAGGACTCTTGCCTTTGTTGATCAAGTCAACTTTGGATTTATCCATATCAAGGCCATATGTCTCATAACCTTTCTCGACGCAACGCACTGCCAAAGGCAATCCGACATAGCCGAGACCGATCACGCAGACAGTTTTCTTTTCTTGTTTTTTCATTTGCATTATTTTAAAGGATTTAAATCGTGCGCAGTTAAATTCTAGGAGAATATGAAAAAAAGAGCAAGTGACATAAATGCAATAATATAGTAAAATCTAAGTATGGAAAACAGGAAAACAAAAATCGGCATCAATGCTTCTTTCATCAGAAAACCCAATACGGGCATCGGGCAAGTCACTTTGAACGTGCTTCGAGAATTTTCCAAAAGAGAAGATTTGGATTTCATATTATATCTGGAGGAGGATCTGCCGGCTGATTTGTTTTTGCCGAAAAATTTCAAAAAGAGAATTTTCTTGCCGCCTTGGAAGCGGGATGATCTGATCCGCAAAATCTGGTGGGAAAAATACGCCTTGCCTAAAGCAGTGAAAAGAGATGGCTGTGATGTTCTTCTTAGTATGTATCAATGTCCGACCTTGATCGAACCCTATGAAGAAGTGCAGCATATTATGATTGTGCACGACATCATTCCGAAATTTTTTCCGGACTATTTGGACAATATCCGCAAAAAATTCTACTGGCAGCTGACTGAAAAAGCGATCCGCAAAGCGGATAAATTGATGACGGTTTCGCAGCACACAGAAAAAGATCTGATTGAACAGCTGAAGATCCACGGCAAAAAAATTACCGTGAGCTATATCGACGTGGATGAGAATTACAAAAAATCGATCACGCCCGAACACAGCGCTCGCGTGCTCAAGAAATATAAGCTAAAACCGGGCTATATCTTGGCCGGCGGGGGATATGAAGCGCGCAAAAATGTCGAGGGCGCGGTGCGGGCGTATAAGCTCCTCTTGGAACGTAACACCAAATTGCATTTCATCGCTGAACTGCCTAAATTGGTGATTTATGGAAAAATTATGCCTGAGAAACTTTCTTTGGCGCTGGACATCCGAAAACTTTTGCGTGAACTTGATCTGACCACACACGTTAAGCTTTTGGATCTGGTGCCGCAAAAAGATCTGCCGACGATTTTCGAGAATGCGTCCGTTTTCGTCTACCCGTCGTATTATGAAGGGTTCGGGATGCCGGTCTTGGAAGCGATGAATTTGGGCAAGCCGGTCATCACCTCGAAAACTTCCTCTCTCCCGGAAGTGGGCGGCGACGGAGTTTTGTATTGTGATCCAAAAGATGCCAATGACATCGCGATGGTTCTGAAAAATGTTTTGGAAAATCACGAATTGCGTCAAGCTCTTTCCACCCGTGCGCGCCTGCAAGCCCAAAAATTCTCCTGGCAAAAATTTTGTGAAAAAATCATCGAGATATCCAAGCAGATAAATTATAATGACTAGAGTCTTTTCTAAAGCTCGGCTTTAGGAGAAGTACTTTAGGAGAAGTAAAAAAGACCAACATCTAAAGCTCGGCTTTTCGCGAAGATGCGTAAGCACACACGTGTAAGTATGCCCGTAGGTACGAAAATTTTTTTGAAATAAAAAAATCCCCTCCCTTACTTTTCTACTTATAGCAGAAGTAAGGGAGGGGCTATGGAAGTAAAAAAAGATTTTAATTACCTCCTACAAAAGCCCAGCAAACGATAATCAGTGTAGTCCATGCTACTGTGACAAAAATGAAGTAATTAATTTCACCAACAACATTTGCCAACTTTTCATTTAACCTGCATAGCTTTCTGTTGAATTTATCCTTGAAATATACCGCCACAAGATAAACTCCGCCAATACAATATAATATTGCGACAAGTCCTATACAATCATAATGTGCCCCTAACCAAATGGTTGCAATAACAACGATAAGAGACAACCACTCTGTACCTATCTTCATGATAATACCTCCGCATTAGTATAAGTTGAAATGTACATTTATTACTCGAACAACACTCAATGATATCATATTTACAACAATTCGTCAATAATTTCAACAAGCCCAAGAACTGGCTGGTTTTGGCTAATGTTTTTTTGGTTTTCTTTTTGATCATTCTTAGTAATCTGAAAGTCATCCCGCTGCGCACGGGGGATTTTGTTTTTTTCACGATTCTCACTTTGGCTTTTGCCTTGTGGCGACCGAGCTGGGCGTTTCTGCTCTTTTGCGGAATGGTGCCATTGGAAAATATCAATTTAGCTCCCGCGGCATTGAATCTTACCATTCGACCATACCAACTCATCGGAGCAATTTTAGTGTTGGCAATTTTGGCCAGACTAGTAAGTGGTCGTTTGAATTTCAAATTGGCTAAATTGAAAATTCCGGACTATTTGATCATTGTTATAGCCGTTGCCAGTTTTATAAGTGCAGGTTATGCGTTGGTAGAGACGCAAAATTTTGCGTCTCTACGGCTTGCGGTAATTTTTGCAACCTTTACCATTCTATATTTTCTGGTCAGGAATTATATCCAAAATATCGATGACGCCAAAAGAACCGTGCCATTTTTCTTGAGCTCGGCCGTGGTCGTGATGCTATATGGCCTGTGGCAAAATATCATCTATCTCCATGGCGGAAATTCTTTTGAAGTGATGCTTGGTCGGCCGAATGCGACATTTGCGGAAGCGGATTGGCTGGGAGGATATGTGGTGCTGCTGATAAGTCTTTGCTACGCGCTAATTTATTACAGGCAATCAGCGTCTATCGATAATACTAAGGAAATTTCAAATTTCAAATTTAAAATTTCAAATAAAATCCAAAATCCCAATGATCAAGATTTAAAACCGATGGCTGATGACCGATGGCTGATGACCGACTCTTTTTCTTCAGCAGCTTTATATGTTCTACTCACTGTTTTATACATAGTCCTTATCCTAACTGTCTCGCGTAGCGCTTGGCTGGCAGCGCTGGCAACGTATGTCATTTTCGTCTGGATTTTTTTCACTGATTTGAGATTCAAAAATTGGCAATGGAAAGAGACGAGTCTTTTGAAGTTGAAAATAATCTCCGCCTTGGTGGTGGCCATTCTTTTTGTCTATATTTTCCATCTGACTAATTTTCAATTGCTCAATCGTGCGCAATCGACCGGCACAGGAGAGCAAAAAATCACCGTGAGTTGTGAAAAAGATAATAATTTACCGGACAGCATAAAGGAAATGACCGAGCTGGAAAAATATGATTGTCGTCACATCAATTTGGAAGAAATTGAAAAAGAAAAAGTGGCAGGGAAATTTGTGACGGAAGTCAATCGCCCCGATCCTAATGTGAATGTCCGGGCCGAAATCTATCAAAAATCTTGGCAGGAAATCAGAAATCATCCAATGCTTGGCATAGGCTGGGGGAGTATCGGGCCGATGTTAGGTCGCGACGGTCGTGGAACCACCCTTAACGCTTCCAATATCTTTCTGGAAACCTATCTTGGCGCGGGAGTTTTGGGGTTCTTGGCGCTAATTTGTCTGTTCGGATACATCCTATTCGTTTCTGTCAAAAACTATTTCTATGCCACCGATCGATTGTCAAAAACCCTCAATCTCTTTATAATAGTCGGATGGCTGAGTCTCGTTATTTTCAATCTGTTCAACGCGGGAATATTTTTGGGATTCTTGTGGGTGTGGTTCGCCATAAGCCAAATCCAAAATAAAAAAATTTGACATTTTGATTTGTGATTTTATTTGTCATTTGACATTTTGATTTTGACATTTTATTCATATGATTATTGCTATTGACATTCGAAATATCGGCAAACAGCGAACCGGCAGCGAGGTGGTGGTTTTAGAACTGACTAAAAATATTTTGGAGCTGGACAAAAAGAATGAATATCTGTTGCTGACCGATACGGATGATGAAGCCGTTTTGAAAAACATTGAGCAGGACCTTAACTTGAGCGACAAAAAAAACGCGCGCATCGTTCCTCTCAAAGCCAAGAATAAATTTATCTGGGCGGCCTGGGCAATGCCGAATTTTTTCCGAAAGAACAAGATTGATATTTTCCACACGGAGTATATCTTGCCCTTTTTCATCCCACGAAGCGTCAAAGTGGTGACGCACATCCATGATGTTTCTTTCAAGGTCTATCGGCAAATGATCTTAAAGAAAGATTTATTCTTTTTGGACTTGCTCATCCCTCGGAGTATTCGGCGCTCGGATAAGCTTGTTGCGGTCAGTCAATTCACTAAAGACGAAATATTGAAATTTTATCCTCAAGCGAAAGATAAGGTGGAGGTCGTTTTCAATTCAATAAATCTTATAGCGCAAGAGCCGACTGAAGAGTTGAAGGGAGCGATCAGAAAAAAATATGGTTTGCCCGAAAAATTTATCTTGTATATCGGAACCTTGCAGCCTAGGAAAAATATTCCGGTTTTGGTTTCGGCTTACGCCAAGATAAAAGATAGGATTCCCGGTGTGAAATTGGTTTTGGCGGGAGACCGACGAGCGCACAATTTCGACGATAAGATCCAAGCGGTCCTACTGAAAAATGATTTGGTCGCAGACGTTTGTTTCCCCGGATTCATCGATACGAAAGATAAATCAATCGTGTATAGGATGGCGCAGGTTTTTGTTTTTCCATCTTTTTATGAAGGTTTTGGTATTCCGATTTTAGAAGCGATGAGTGTCGGCACGCCCGTGATTGCTTCAGACATCGCACCGCATAGGGAAGTGGCCGAAGGCGCGGCGTTATTTTTCAATCCTATCGCGAAGGAAGAGTTGGCAGTACAGATTGCTAAAATGGTGAATGACTGTGTTTTGCAGGATGATTTTGCAATAAGAGGAAAGAAACAGGCTCAGAAATTTTCCTGGCGTTCATCGGCTGAGAAAATGGTCGCTATCTTTGAAAGTTTCGATTGACAAAGTGGGTGATTACGGTAGAATATAATTAAACTTAATAATAAACGTAAATAATAATCGAAATCATTAAAAGAGTGCCTCAATAGGGCCCTCGCAATTTTTTTATGTCATATATCCAATCGAACGCCAATTCGAAAGCAAAGTTACCCGTGTATAAACGCCTATGGTTCAAGATCGTAGCTATTGTCATTGTCATCGCTATTGTTGGCGGTGGAATTTTCGCTTGGAAAGCCAATTCTTTGCTTACTAAAATTTCCAAAGGTGGGCTTTTTTCCGCCATTGCACACAATATCCCAGGTGTGGCGGACGAGCTTAAGGGTGAAAAAGACGGGCGTATCAATATCTTGCTTCTTGGGATGCGAGGAGCAAGCGATCCAGCCGGAGGAACATTGGCGGATACCATTATGGTGCTCAGTATTAAGCCAAGCACTAATGAAGCTGCTCTAATGTCCATTCCGCGCGACTTGTTTGTGGATAATCCGGCGACCGGATCCAAGACTAAGCTTAATGCAGTTTATGCCTATGGCGAACAGAAAGGCGCCGGTCAAGGGATGACCTATATGGAACAGGCAATCGGAAATATTACGGGACTGCCTATTGGGTATTCCGCTGTCATTAATTTTGATGGTTTCAAAAAAATCATCGATGTCATCGGCGGAGTGACCATCACTCTCGACAAACCTTTTGAAGAGTCGGTCCAATTTAATCAGCCGCATGTTTGTGACGGTATCACTTTCACCATTCCGACCGGAAAGAATGAAGAAAAAACAGCTAAGGTCTATTGGCCGGGAACAAAAACTGTTAAGCGGTTGAGGGTTGTTGCCAGTTATCCATTGTGCACTAATGCTAACCCGGAATGCAATGGTGATTTCAAACTGAGCGCCGGTACGCACACACTCAACTCCACCGATGCGCTTTGCTATGCCAGATCGCGAGAAACTTCCAATGACTTCGAGCGAGCAGCTCGTCAACAACAAGTTCTCAAGGCGGTCAAGGATCAGCTTTTGAGCGCTGGTACACTAACTGACTTTTCCAAACTTAATGGCATTTTGAAAAATCTGGGAGATAATGTCAAAACGGATATGCAGCCTTGGGAGATGCAACATCTCTATGATATTTATACCAAGATGAAAGATTATAAATTGTATCAGAAAGTAATCGATGGAACAGATGATCCCGAAGTTGGTCTAGTGTATGGAATGAGAGATGAAACTGCCGGATCTATCCTCCTTCCGAAGGGAGATAACTTCGATAGGATAAAAGCGCTCTTCCAAAACATCTTTCCCGTAACCGCGAAAGAAGACAAGGCAACAAATTAAAAGAGCCAATCAACGATGGAACTTTCTATTATCATTACCAGCTACAAGCAACCGGAGATGCTTAAGATTCTCTTGGATTCGATTAAGAAACATCTGACGCTTCCGAAAGATGAATATGAAATCATCGTAGCAGACTCTATGACCGAAGAGGATACCGAGATGATGATGCGGGAAGATTATCCGGAGACTATTTTTGTCGGCTCGTCGGAGAACATCGGCTTTGGTGGCACGGTGAAGAACGGTTATGAAAAATCCCATGGGGAATATATCCTCATTATGAACGGGGATGTCATCGTAAAAGAAGGTGCCATAGAAATGTTGCTAGATTACATAAGAAAGCATCCCTCAGTCGGCATTGTCGGGCCGAAACTGCTCAGCTTCAATGAATCCGTACAGCCGTCCTGTTTCCGTTTCTATACGCTATCTACCATAATCTATCGCCGGACTTTTTTAGGAAAATTGAGAATAGGGAATGCACAAGTGGATAGGTTTATGATGAAAGATTTTGACCATAAATCTACGCGCGAGGTGGATTGGGTTCAAGGGTCGGCAATGATGACTAGGCGCTCATCGGTGGAAAAGATCGGTCTTATGGATCCCAGATTCAAGATGTATTTCGAAGACGTAGATTGGTGCCGGAGATTCTGGGAGAATGGATTGCGCGTCGTATATTTTCCGGCTGCCGATATGTACCATTATCATGGTCGAGGCAGCGCCGGAAAGGGAGTCATTAAGACGCTGTTGTCGAAAAAATTGGCTTGGATACACATCGCCAGTGCTTTAAAATATTTTTGGAAATATTTTGGAAAGCCAATACCTAAATACTGATAAAAATAAATTTAATTATGATTGAGGAAATCGACGCAGAAGTTGCGGAAAAGAAAAATTTGGAAAAGAATCGGCTTTTATTCAAGCGCTACGTGCTCTTTTTCTTGATGCTTTTTTTGTTGGGAGGGAGTTTTTGGGGTGGATATGAACGAGGGAAGAAAACGGTTGGGCAAGCGGAAAAAAATGTCGCTTTGGATTCGGCCATCGTTAGCAACAAGAATCCGACTTCAGCCGAGAATATCGACTTTTCTCTTTTTTGGAAAGTCTGGGATTTGCTCAAAGAAAAACATGTTGACAAAGATAAGTTGGATGCCCAAAAACTGGTTTATGGAGCAATCAGTGGTATGCTGAGGGCTACGGGTGATCCATATACCGACTTCTTCGATCCGAAACAGAACGCGGATTTTTCGGATAGTATCGAAGGCAGCTTCGATGGCATCGGCGTGGAGCTGGGCGTTAAGGACAATATCCTGACCGTAATTGCTCCGCTAGATGGCTCTCCCGCCCAAAAAGCAGGCATGCGTAGCGGTGACAAGATTCTCAAAGTCGGCGGTCAAGCTATCGCTGATCTGACTGTCGATGAAGCCATTGGACTCATTCGCGGAAAAAAAGGCACTTCAGTTGTCTTGACGGTTTTGCATCAAGGAGAAAGAGATACGGCTGACATCACAGTCGTTCGGGATACTATTGAGGTTCATAGCATCAACGTGTCTTTCAAGGACGGAGACATCGCCTATTTAAGGATTTCCCAATTTTCTGACAATACCGATAGGGAGTTCGATGAAGCAATGAATCAGATTATTGCAAAAAAATCGAAAGGTATTGTTTTAGACTTGCGGGATGATCCGGGAGGACTTTTGGACAAAGCCGTCAACATCGCCAGCCGGTTGATCACTAAAGATCAAATAGTGGTTTCCGAAGAGGATAATACTGGAAAAAAGGAAAGTCTTCATACGTCCGGTGGCGATAAATTAAGTGCCTTGCCAATTATAGTCCTTATCAATGAAGGCAGTGCCAGCGCCTCTGAGATCTTAGCTGGAGCGCTCAGGGATGACAGAGGGGTTAAGCTTGTTGGAGAAAAATCCTTCGGTAAAGGCTGTGTGCAGCAACTGATCAATCTTCCCGGCGGTTCAAGCGTGAAGATTACCGTAGCCAAATGGTTGACGCCAAAAGGTGACTATATTATGGATAAAGGCATAACTCCGGACTATGTTGTCGAGCTGACAAAAGATGATTTGGATAATAAGCGCGATCCGCAATTGGACAAAGCGCTGGAAGCCTTAAGGGGCGAACTGGAATAAGTATTAATCAAAAAAGTTATGAATGTTATTCTGCTCCAAGCTGTCAAAGCGCTCGGGAAAAAAGGTGACATCAAAAATGTGTCAGAGGGTTACGCGAGAAATTTTCTGTTTCCAAAAGGATTGGCCAAGCTAGCGAGCGAGGGGGCTGTCCGAGAGGTTCAAGTCGAAAAAGAAGGAGAGAAGTTGCGTTTGCAAGCAGAAATGGCTATGCTTCAGGCTTTGGCCAAGAAGCTCAAAGATCAGAAAATCAGCATCCGATCCAAGGCAAAGAAAGGCAAATTATTCGGTTCAATCTCAAAAAAACAGCTTGCACTGGAATTGGGAAAGCTCGGCTTGGAGGTTCCTGAAAAATGCATTATAATGAAAGAGGCGATAAAGCGAACGGGCCTGTATGATATTGGAGTGAGCTTGTCTGCTGAGATCAAGACCAAAATAGAAGTGGAGATAGTCGGCGAATAGGCCAACTGACTCCATAACCTTATAAATTTATCAAAAGTCGCGGGGAAAGCGACTTTTTGTCTGGAAAATATTCCTTGGATCGATTAATTAATTTTTTTATCATAAATCATTATGAAACAGGAGCGCAAATATATTTTTGTTGTTGGGGGAGTGATGAGTGGCGTGGGTAAAGGAATAACAGCTTCATCGATAGGAACTATCTTGAAAGCGCGCGGTTTCAAAGTGACTGCCATAAAAATCGATCCCTACATCAATGTTGATGCTGGCACGATGAATCCGACCGAACACGGAGAAACTTTCGTATTGGAATCGGGACTGGAAACGGATCAAGATATGGGCAACTACGAAAGATTTATCGATATAACCCTTCCCTCGGAGAATTATATGACTACGGGAAGCGTATATGAAGCAGTCATCCGCAAAGAACGGAATTTGGAATACCAGGGCAAATGTGTCCAAGTGGTGCCGCATATCCCACTGGAAGTCATCAGTCGAGTCAAGAAAGCGGCTGCCAAGGCTGATGCGGATATCGCTATCATTGAGATAGGCGGAACAGTGGGCGAGTATGAGAATATTCTTTTTATGGAAGCTATCCGTTTGTTCAAGATAGAAAGACCCGATGACATCATAACCGTTATGGTCAGCTATCTGCCTATCCCGCACGCTAGCGGAGAAATGAAGACCAAGCCGACCCAGCATGCCGTACGGACGCTGAACGGTACAGGCGTGCAGCCGGATTTCATCATCGCGCGAAGTGAAACGTTCTTGGATCAGAAGCGAAAAGAAAAGATTTCACTTTTCTGCAATGTGCCGGAAAAATATGTCATCAGTGCGCCGGATGCTAGTAGCGTCTATGAAGTGCCGATAAATTTTGAACGGGATGACCTGAGCCGCTTGATCCTGAAAAAGTTAGGTTTGAAATACAAAAAGACCGATTTGAAAAAATGGTACGATCTGGTGGAGAACATCAAGACCGCTAAACAGAAAGTCAGAATCGGCATCGTCGGCAAATATTTCGGCACTGGAAATTTCATCCTGAGCGATTCATATATCAGCGTGATTGAAGCAGTCAAACACGCGGCCTATAAATTGAAACTTAAGCCGGAGATTGAATGGATCAACAGCGAACTGTTCGAAAAAGAACCGGAAAAGATTGCTAGTCTTAAAGAGTTTGACGGCGTAATCATTCCTGGCGGTTTTGGTTCGCGCGGCATCGAAGGCAAGATAAAAGCCGTCCAATATCTGCGTGAGAACAAAATTCCATTCTTGGGCCTCTGTTATGGTATGCAAGTGGCAGTCATCGAAGTCGCTCGGAATGTTTTGCACCTGAAAGATGCGCACACCACTGAGATAGATCGCAAGACTAAAAATCCCGTCATTGATATCATCCCTGAGCAGAAAAAGAATTTGGCCGATCGGAACTTTGGCGCGACGATGCGTCTGGGCGCTTACCCCGCCATTCTCAAGAAAGGCACTGTGGCGCATAGCGCTTACAAAAAAAATAAGATTTCCGAGCGGCATCGTCATCGCTGGGAAGTCAATCTTGAATACAAAGAAAGATTAGAAAAGGCCGGATTGGTTTTTTCCGGGACATCTCCCGATGGCAAGTTTATGGAGATAACTGAACTGCCGCGTACCCAACACCCGTTTTTCCTAGGCACCCAGTTCCATCCGGAATTGCAGTCCAGTCCGCTCAACTCCCAGCCGCTCTTCCTCGAATTTGTGAAAAAAGCCGCCGGCAAATAATCGCCGAGGTCACTCAAAAGAAAAAAGAAACTCAGTTGGAGTTTCTTTTTTTAGATGTTTTTTTGTAAGTAATCTAGTTGATGAAGGGTCTGAATATGCCATCTTTGTAAGAAGCGCAGGCTAGATTGGTGCCGTCACAGAAAGTTGCGAATCCGGATATGCTTAGCTTTACCGGATTTTTTTCCGAAGAATCAGAAATTTCTTTTTCAAGCTCGGGAGTGGGGTCTATCAATTTGAAATCGGCTGCATCATTCACTGGAAGTTTGTGAGCGTCTTTCTTGTCCACTTGCAAAAAAGTTTTCCCGTCTTTTGTGATCTGCCAGACGGAAATTTCTGCCAAGCCCTTGAAGGCCCGCACTTTGCAAGTTTTAGATTTTTGAAGTGATCCTCCCATAGCCAACATTTGCTCGCTGTTTTCCACGTTGAAGTTATGTCCTTTTGTCAATGCGTATGCGCCGGCTAAAAAAGCCAAGATAACAATTATACTAATTGATAGGCGCGTGTTTATTTTTCTGTTCATTTTTTTTATTTTGTTATAACTTCACCCGTATTATAACACAAATATCGAAAAATCTACGGTGAAGTTATCCACAGCCGGATAAAAAAGCAAAGAGAGCACCTAGAGGCGCTCTCTTTATGTGGGAATAACAGGTTATGTGGGAATAACAGGCGTTCTATTCGATAGAAACAACCTTTTTCGTGATCAAACGTCCCGTAAAGTTCTGGATTTTTTTGGTAGTGAATTTCACCACGCCTTCCTTCATCGCGAACAGCGTGTCATCTTCTGCACGTTTAACATTTTTCCCAGGTTTAAATTTTGTTCCGCGTTGGCGGACGATTATCTGGCCAGTAGTGATTTTTTCTCCGCCAAATTTTTTCACACCGAGTCTCTTGGAAACCGAATCACGACCAAGGGCGGTAGATCCACCAGCTTTTCTATGTGCCATATGATTAAAATAGCTAAATTGTTATATTGCTATATTGCTAGAATTTAATACCTAATAAGACTACCTTATCTGTGATATAATGTCAACAGCTATAGATATGAACTCTCTAAAAACAAAATTAAAAGATGGGTGGGTTAAATATGAATCCAAAATAGTCCTGATTCTGGGCTTTATTTTGATTGCCGTCATTTCCTTCGAGGCTGGCACGCTAAAAGGGGCTAATTTCAGCCAAAAACCGTTAATCATCGAGAAATCTGCTGCATCTGTCGCGGCAGATGGAAATATGACCGCTGCAACACCCGCTCAAGCCCAAAATTTGGCTTCTGAGGCGAAAATCGACCCTACCAGCACTCCTGCACTGCCCCAAAATTGTGCTTTCGTGGGCAGCAAAAATTCCAATAAATATCATCTGCTGACTTGTCGTTATGCCAAGGGGATAAAAGCCGAAAACCGCGTTTGCTTTTCCTCGCAAGATGAGGCACAATCGAAAGGGTATGTGGCAGATAAGAACTGTATAAAATAATAAAAAATCCAAATGACAAAATTCAAATATCCAATAAAATCCCAAGTCCAAATGTCAAATTTTAGAAATTTTGATTTTGAACTTGATTTGACATTTGAGCTTTGAAATTTTTTATATAACATTATGTCTAACTCAAAAAGTAACATCATTGTCATCTCGCTCGGCGGATCGCTCATTGTGCCTGGCCAGATCGATTGGCAATTTTTGAAAAAATTCCGTGAGTTGATCGTGGCAGAAATCAAAAAAGACAAAAAATTTGTCATCATTACGGGTGGGGGATATACCGCGCGGGAATATATCCAAGCCGCGTCAAAAGTGACGGGCATTACCCGTGATGACCAAGATTGGTTAGGCATCCACACGACCAGATTAAATGCTCACTTGATCAAGACCATTTTCCGTGCCTATGCCCATCCGCGCATCAATAAAAATCCTACAACCAAAACGGATATTGCCGAACATTTTGCTCATGGGGAGGGTATTATGGTGGCGGCTGGTTGGCATCCAGGATGGTCGACTGATTATGTGGCCACGATTTTAGCCGAGCGTTTGGGTGCTGGAACAATCATCAATCTTTCTAATATCAAATATGCTTATGATAAGGATCCGAAAAAATTCAAGGATGCCAAAAAGATTGAAAAAATAACTTGGAAAGATTTCAGGAAAATCGTGGGCAACCACTGGGACCCGGGACTGAATGCTCCTTTTGATCCAATCGCTTCCAAATTGGCGCAAAAGATTGGCGCCAAAGTCATCATTGCCGACGGTCGAAATCTTGCGAATCTGAAAAAGATTTTAGACGGGGAGAGGTTTCAAGGGACAGTGATCAAGGACTGAAAATATCGTTTCGATTGACAAAAATCCTAGTGCTTGCTAGGATTTTTCTATTGTATAGTTCTTTTTTTGAGCGGAGAGATAACCCAGTGGTTAAGGTGACAGCTTTCGGGCTGCGTAGCCAGGTTCAATTCCTGGTCTCTCCACCTATCTTGACTTAAGTGTTCCCTCTTAGCTCAGCGGTAGAGCGTTCACCTGGTAAGTGAAAGGTCGGCAGTTCGAATCTGTCCGGGGGAACCAAGTCAATATTTTTTTAAAGCATATCACGGAAAACTGTCCGGTATGCTTTTTTTATTGGAATCTTATTTTCTTATACTTCAACAAAAAATAGACCAGCAAATAGAAACTTAAAGATATGATGAGGGCGACGATGATGAAGCCGACCATCAGTGGCAAGATCAATTCGAAAAGGATGATTTTGCTGAAAAAATAATTCCAGCCGAGGGTGTAGGTGTGTTGGAAGCTACTAATAAGCGATTGGGAACTGACTCCGAACAAAAAACCGCCTGTTACGGCGGCAAGCGGCAGAACAACCAGTGTCATCCACATATTGACGGCCACAAGCGCCGTTAAGGCTGATAAGCGGTTAAAACGTAAGATATAAGCGAAAAAAAGCGCGCCGAGAACGCCTTCGCCCGGGACGATGCCCATAAAAATTCCCACTGCTACGCCACCGGCCACTTTGTGCGGAGAGTCGTCGATGAGGAAGAAATTCTTGATGAAATTTTTGAATTTATTCATAACGCCTATTTCTTTTTCACGCTCAAACTTTTTGTTTCTTTGTCTACTACTTTCGCTTTTTCCACTTCTTGCCGAGCGTTCATTGGCAGAACGCCGAGGATATTTTTGAGCGCAATACCATCCACTTTTAAAACATCTTCCCAATGTTGCAAAGGTTCCAAAATTTCTTTGAGTCTTTTTTCGTCATATTTATAAGTTTTGCGCAAAGTGGTGGCGATGATGCCGCTCTCACCAAAGACGCGCTCCACGCCTTCTTGCTCCATATATTGGGCGATAGTTTCTTGCAATTTTCCCAGTCGTTCTTTGGTGAGCGTCATAGCCGATTTGAGCTCGATGAATTCATCAATAGCTGCGTTGACTTCGGCTGTGTCAATTTTCCGCGCCTCTTTGAACTTATGTTTCCACATCGGACAAATGTTCTGATAGCCGCACCAGGCGCATAGCGGAGAAATCTGTGGTTCAAATTTCTGTTCCTCGATGAGCTTGATTGTTTCCAGAAAAATCTTTTCCGTTTCTTTGAGCTGTGTTTCAGTTCTAGGAGCGGACAATTTCACGCCGTGTTTCAAAAAATATAGACTGACTTTCAGATTGCCAAGATTAGCAATCTCTTTTGGATAGAGTGACAGAAAAGCTTGCAAATAGACCGTGAGCTGGACATCATTGTCAACTTTTTCTTGAGTGGGCATTTTCTTAGTAGTTTTGTAATCGATGATTTCAAAACCATCAGCGGTGCGGTCAATGCGGTCAATGATACCGGAAATGATATGCCGATTACCGTCAGGCCCGATCTCGATTTGGAAACGAGATTCCAAAGTGACGATATTGAAATCGGCCGGATTGTTTTTCTGGTAGTAGTCTTGGATAATTTTTACTCCTTGGGAAAAAGCCGCCCGTTCCTCGTCTGGATTTTCAAAGACCGCCGGATTCCAAATATTGGAAAAATGTTCCATCGCTTGGTCCAAAGTAGGGGAGAGAATGCCCGGCGTATGCACAAATTTCATCGTATCGTGCAACACCGACCCAAAAACCGCCTCTTTGGATTTGGGGGTTTTAATTTTATCAATCGCCTGATATTTATATTTCAGCGGGCAATTTTGATAAGTGTCGAAAGCGGAATAGGAAATGCGCATAGAAGTATTGTCATTCCCGCGCAGGCGGGAATCTAGTGTAAAAACTTAATGATTTGCGACTGGATTCCCGTATGCACAGGAATGACAAATCATATCAAGTATAATATACAAGGCAACTATTGACAATTAGAGCTATTTGATATAGGATTATTTGTTAAAGCAGTTCTTTTCACCTAGTAAAAATGAGTAGTAAAAACCTATAATCATAGCGAAGGGAGCTAGAAAATCATGAAAAATTCGAAAGTTTTGCAGTTTCTTGGTGTCATACTCTGTTGCATCTGCTTGCTGGCAGTTTTGTCAAAGCCCGTGATGGCTGATAACGTAGACCCATTTAAAAACCCAAAAACGTTAGCAGGTAAGACTATCTCGTTTCAACTTAATGACCCCAATGGTCGTCACTATCTTACTAAGTGGCATATACCTATCATTGCTGTTGCTGAAGAATCACGTTATGGCATGGGCGCCATATATGTTCCCAAGGGAATATTTATTGAGGGCGGTGAGGTAAAAAAAATTAACTACGCTCCTATTGATAATGAAACGACGGAATGCACGATTGAACTTCGCGAATTCCTTTTTTGGACAAGCGTTCTAAAGATATTTGTCACATCTGTCGAATAGGAGGTGTTACGAACATATGACTGGTAATAAGGCGCGGAAGCTAAAAATTTTCCCGCCTTTTTTATTTCAAAATTTGACAAAATAACATCTGAAAGATAAGCTTTATTTGAAGAATGGCCAGTATGGTTACGGATCATTCTTCCCAGATGGAACAATTTTCTGTAATCAGGGAGGCATCTGGGCCAGTTCATCTGGCTTTTCGTTTATGGGCTGCCTGTCTTGCAGGCAGCCCATTTTTAATAATTCCTAGCTTGACATATTTTCATGAAAATATATACTTGCAGATAAGAGGGATTTGGTAGAATAAATGCAAACGAGATTCCGTTGTTAGTGAAAGCGGAAGAGCCCAAACCTTTTGTCGGAGTTTTTTTACAATATGCAAAAGGGGTTGTAGGACCTCGCTGTGGTACGTTAAAAGATATTACGTCCTGTAAATCTATGCGACCTAGGGGTATCCTGAGTATTGCTCAATGAGCAAGAAGCCGGGTGTTTTCTGCGAGTTATGCAAAAATTGCGTTAAGGCGTAGGATAGCCGAAAAGCATTTGCAGCAGTATTATACATCCAAGGCTAAACGTAAATCCAAATCCTTTTCTTTCTCCCAATGGGTTATCAATGTATTATCAGATAACCCATTTTTTGTCTGTTTAATTAAGTAACCTCCCGTAATACCAACTTGGTAATATGGGGGTTTTTTTATATATTGACAGCTTTTTCAGATATGGTAGTATTATATCATACTAATTGAGTAGGATATACAAACGATGAAATTTTCCACAAAAGGGGAGTATGGCCTCCGACTAGCGGTCAATTTGGCCAGATGCTACCCGACCATTAAAAATACTAAGGATATTGCTACAGAAGAAAATATTTCTTTGAAATATTTAGAGCGGTTGATTGGGGAGTTGCGCAAAAAGGAGATTGTGAAAAGTTTCAAGGGCAAGGATGGCGGCTATGTCTTGGCGAGAGCGCCGAAAAAGATTTCGGCAGGGGAAGTGATCGAAACGATGGAAGGAACATTTGCGTCCAAGTGTATGAACACTCATTGTCAACACGTCAAAAAATGTCCGTCCAGTTTTGTCTGGATCAAACTGGGGGAACAGATCAGAAAGACGTTATATGGGATAAAGTTGAGTGATTTAATAAAATAAATAATTTTTATGAAAAAAATCTATCTCGATTACGCAGCCACGACGCCCGTGGACGACAAAGTTTTAAAAAGCATGTTGCCATATTTTTCCGAAAAATTCGGCAATGCTTCTTCTTTGCATTCTTTTGGCGTGGAAGCGAGTGAGGCCGTGGAAAAGGCGCGCGTAACCGTGGCTGATTTTTTCGGGGCGGAGAATAAAGAGGAAATCATTTTCACCAGCGGTGCGACAGAATCGAATAATCTTGCAATAAAGGGGGTGGTCAAGGCGTATTATGTTAATCCAAGTTTTTGGACATCGGATGTCCAAATGCATTCGGGACATCCGATGTCCAAAATGGTTAAGCCTCACATCATCACGACCGCTTTTGAACATCATTGCGTTCTGTATGCTGTCAAAAGATTGGAGAAAGAAGGCTTGATCGAAGCGACGTATATCCAGCCGCAGCGTGACGGTGTCATCCGAGCAGCCGATATCCAAAAAGCTATCCAGAAAAATACTGTTTTAGTTTCAGTGATGTATGTCAACAATGAAATCGGCACGGTGCAACCGATTGCGCAAATCGGAAAAATAATCAAAAAACATAATTCCAAGATACAAGATACTAAATACAAAATACTGTTTCATACTGATGCGACCCAAGCGGTCAGCTATTTCGATTGTGATGTGAAAAAATTAGGCGTCGATATGCTCTCAATGTCAGCCCATAAGATTTATGGTCCGAAAGGAGTCGGGGCGCTGTATATCAAAAAAGGTACGCCCATCAAAATGATTCAAGACGGCGGAGCGCAAGAAAATGGGCTGCGCGCCGGCACGATCAATTCGGCTGGCATTATTGGGCTAGGCAAAGCTATTGAATTGCTCAAAACGGTGAAGAACAAAAATAGTGAGATTGAAAAGTTGAGAAACTATCTGATTGAAAAAGTTTTGCAAGAAATTCCAAAAACAAAGTTGAACGGATCGAGAATAAAACGGTCACCCAACAATGCCAATTTCAGTTTTTCCGATGTAGAAGGGGAGAGTCTGCTCATAATGCTAGACGCCGCCGGCATCGCTGGCTCGACCGGCTCAGCCTGTTCCAGTGGATCGCTCGCGCCGTCGCACGTTCTGATGTCTCTTGGAATGAAAGCCGAGGAAGCGCATGGATCATTGCGACTGACACTGGGAAAAAATACGACCAAAAAAGAGATTGATGAAACAGTGAAGCAGTTGAAAAAAATAATTTCAGATCTCCGAAAAATTTCCGGCAATTTATTAGGAGATTATTATAAGAATAAAAAATAAACTATATGATATATTCAAAAAAAGTTCTTGAGCATTTTATGCATCCGCACAATCAAGGGACGATTAAAAATCCCAGCGGCGAAGGTATCGTCGGCAATCCGACTTGCGGCGATGTCATGCGCATCTACATCAAAGTGAAGAAGAAAAAAAAGGAAGAGGTGATAGAGGACATCAAATTTGAGACTCTAGGCTGTGCCAGTGCCATTGCTACCTCATCGATGGTCACAGATCTGGCCAAAGGCCGCACTTTGGACGACGCCTTGAAAATCAGTCGCGACGACGTGGCTGAATCCTTGGAAGGTCTGCCGCCGATAAAAATGCATTGTTCAAATCTGGCCAGCGAAGCGTTGACTGCTGCCATAGAAAATTATCGCCAGAAAGAAAGAGAAGAGTGAGGTCTTCGATGTTAGAAATAATATTTTTTGACAAAAAAACCGATCCTTCCGGATCGGTTTTGAATCATAAGGGGAGAGTGGAAGAGAAATAGTTGTAGTGTCGCATAATGATACTTTTGCGACACTGCATATTATTTAATCCCTAAATAAAGCGTTTTAATCACATACGGATGAACCAATCTATATGTCGCTAAACGCTATCCCTCAAGGGTTTTTATCAAATAGACGTATCTATCCTATTGATCCGTAAATCGCTTACAGCTCAATTTTGGAGGTCGTTTTTCTGCCAAAACATATACTTAATCCAAAAGGTTTATTGCATACACACTGGACACCCGATGTCCAAATGCAACCGGACATCAGGTGTCTAAATTTCCAACAAAGCTAAAAATAAAAAATATTTCCAAAAAATAATTTCTGTCAAAAAATTAAAATATTTTTTAGTTGTAAATAATCATTTGGTCGATGCTGGTTCTAGAATTTGTTCCCAGTTTTCCGATGAGTGACATTGAAGTGTTGAGATATAGATTCGCTCCGAAGTATGGATCGTGGACGATGTAATCCTTAGAGTCCCTTCCGGTGATGACAACATAGTGCCCTCCCCCACCGGTAGCCTTTTTTATGTGGACGATGACAGGGTGGTCATCAGAAATTTCTGATTTGATGGTTGACCAATTGACATTGCCGTGACCGATGGATGAAGCGAGCTCGATGCTCGGGCTCCACGATCCCGGCCAATTAATCAAGTCGCCTGAAAAGACCTTAGCCTTGGCTAAGCCGCCTGGAGTTATGCCGGCGCCTAAATTCTTGAAAACCATCGCGACCGATGTAACGGCACAGCCATAATCTTTCATAAGCGATTTGGAATTTCCGATGCGCTGATTTCCCCAACGCGAATCTGTCTGGGAGAAATACCAAGAAGTAGATGCCCAGTATTTACTGTCCGGCTTTGGATAATCTTTGACGCTATCCAAAATATCGCCGATGTTGGAAGCGGTGCTGAAATCGAAAAGTTCGGCTTTTTGCTTTTCAATATTGGCCAACATCTGTTGATATTTTTCTTCCTCGCCTTGAGTTTTTTCCAGAAGATATTGCTTCTGGTTTTCGGTACTTTGCAAGTCTTCTTTCTTCTGTGTGAATTGATCGCTCAGTTCGGCGTTCGTCTGATAATCCTCCTGCAGTTTTTGTCGGCTGTTTAAAAGCTGTGCCTGAGTATTTTGTATTTGAGCCAGGACATCAGAAACTTTGAGTCCGGACTGTTCGATATAATCCGATTGCCCGAAGGATACCGACATCTCTTTGTTCCAAAGGACCAGCTCCAGAACTCCTTGTCGGTCGTAATCATAATAAGTCTGCATAAGATTACTTAGGATCATTTTCTGATAATCGATCTCCTTTTCCTTTTCAGTAATGTCCGATTTCAAGCTATCGATCTGGCTGGCGGTAGCATCCATCTTTTGCTGCACCGTTTTCAATGTCTGTTGGGTTTGGACCTGTTGCTGATTGATACTGTCGAGCTGATCGGACAAAAGATTCTGCGTCAGATTGTTGATCTTCAGAAGCTTGTTGTAGGTAGCCGCTTGATTGTTCAATGTTTCACATTTCTGCTCGTCACTCTTGCATTGATCGCGACAGTCTTGATTCTGGGTCGGATCTACCAGATATGCACACTTGTCATCGCAAGACACCTTGCAATCGCTGGCTGTTGCTGCAAATGCGAAAAACGCACCACTGACAAGGGTAGTAAAGAATAAGGCTGTGGATAATTTTTGTTTTTGGTCAAGCATCGTTGGAAATGGTTAGCCCATTTTTTTAATGGCGAGATCTATGCGCTCCAAGCTGACATCCTTTCCGAGTATTTGCATAATCTCAAAAGGCGAAGGTGATCTTTGTTCGCCGGTCAAGGCCACGCGGAGCGGCCAGAGCAATTTTCCGCGATTTATCTTCCCACTTTCATCCATAAAGTTTTTTTCCGCCACCTGCATAAATATCTGCGTAATCCTTTGCAAAGCCTCGTTGGTCTCACTTTCCGGATCAAACTCAAAATCATTCTCAGATATTCTTTCCAAAGTTTCTTTGGCCAACTGCAAGGATTTTTTCGTTTCAGCGTCTTCGCATTCCTGCCAGCGCAAGAGTTCAGTGTCATAATGCAATCCGTTTTTGAAAAAGAATTTAGCATCCTCCCCTACTTCGGACAATCGCAAGAGGCGAGCGCGCTCGACGGACAGAACTTTTTTGACATATTGTTCGGATTTTTTTTCTTCCGGCGCGTCAACATAGAAATCTTTAGTTTGCAAAAATTCCAATGAGCACCGATAGAGGTCCTCAAGGGAAATTTTTTTGATCCATTGCGCATTGATCCAATCCAGTTTTTTAATGTCAAAGACCGCTCCCCCTTTATGCACGTGGGCAAAATCAAATCTTTCCACCAACTCAGGCAGAGTGAAAATTTCTTGTGTTTCACCATTGCCCGGGTTCCATCCTAAGAAAGCCACAAAATTTATGATGGCTTCTTTCAAATAACCTTTTTTAATATAATCTTCCACCGCCACGTCGCCCTGACGCTTAGACAGTTTGCTTTTGTCAGCATTCAAAAGCAACGGCAGATGAGCGAAAATCGGCGGCGTCCAGCCGAAAAATCGATAGAGCAAAAGATGCTTCGGCACGCTCGAGAGCCATTCTTCGCCGCGGATAACGTGCGTAATTTGCATATCATGATCATCAATCACATTGGCCAAGTGATAGGTCGGAAAACCGTCGGATTTCAAAAGTACTTGGTCATCGACTAGATTGGTTTCAAATTTCACGCGGCCACGCACGGCGTCTTCAAACTCAATGGTTTCATCACGCGGAATTTTGAGGCGAATAGTATATTTGCAATTTTCTTTTAATTTGGCATTGATCTCTTCCAGCGTGACATTACTCAAACAATAGCGATCATAAATCGGTGGACGTTTCAGGGCGGTTTGTTCGTTTCTCATCTCTTCCAATCTCTCTGGTTCACAAAAACAATAGTAGGCGTGGCCGTCAGCAACGAGTTGTTCGGCATATTTTTTGTACACCTCCAATTTTTCCGATTGGATATATGGCCCAAATTCTCCCACTTCCAGAACGCCGGGATAGCTGTTGGATTCCACGACTGGAATTTTATCATCTTTGATTTCTGCTTGTTGAAATACGCCCTCATCATATTTCAAGTTTGCCCAATCTAAAACTTTCAAGAGACTTTCCAATGCGCCAGGCACAAATCTTTTTCGATCAGTATCCTCGATGCGTAATATGAAATCACCCCCATTTTTCTTAGCGAAAAAATAATCATACAAAGCACTGCGAAAATTGCCGATGTGCATGAAACCGGTCGGGCTGGGCGCAAATCTGACTCTGATTTTTTTATTTTCCATACAGATTTTTTCTATTTAAGACTCTTTAATTTCTCCACAAATTCTGGAAATTCTTCGTCAATGAAATGTCCCTTATCGGAAAATATAACTTTTTCAGCACTGGGTAACTTGGCAGCATATTTTTCCATATCAGCAAACGGTACGATTGGATCATCTTCGGAATGATACAAATATATTTTCCCAGTTTGCTGCTCAAATTTTTTCAGTGATTTTGGAAGAATAAAATCTCCTTCGTCCATAGATGCCGCTAGAAGAAAAACAGCTTTTATCTTAACTGGAAAATCATTTTCTGATAAATATTTGGCCAGAAATAATCCTCCGAGTGAATGGCCGATTAAGATTATTTCATCTTTTAAAAACGGATAAAATCTTTCTAGCCAAATCTTCCATTCGATATATTTGGCGTTCCATCCACAGGGCATCTGTGGAAAAATTATCTCATATTCCTTGCCTAATAACTTAGGTAGATTATCTTTCCATTTCTTTCCCCCCTTAATCTGATCAGCATCAATTTTATAATTTCTCAGAGAGTCTAAATAATCGTCATAAGAGTTAAAGACTAGACCTCCATGAATCCAAAGTATTTGCTGCGGCATAAAGCTATTTACTAAAAATTACTCTAATTGGAAACACAATCACGGCGCGGAAAATGCGGCCGAACCTTTTCGGCTGCAAGATGAGCCGCCAGAGCCATTCGAGGCCAAGTCTCCGCATCCAAATCGGTGCACGCTGAATTTTTCCGGTGAAAAAGTCAAAAGAGCCACCGACTCCCATGGCAAGCCTAATTGTATCACATTTTACCCTATTTATGAAGAGCTCTTGGAATGGAGCGCCGAAGTTGCAGAATAGTATCTGGTAGCTAGTATCTGGTATTTTGTATAAGGCATTTTTTGTGTCTATATTGTCGCCTGAGATATCTAGCGCGGGACAAATTTTCAGAATCGCTTCACAGGTTTCTTGCCAAGTAGAAAGACCATCCTTATTGACCGCCAGAAATATTTTCAACTTTTTTTCTTCGGCCATACGCAAAATTTCCAGCATCAGATCGGCGCCGGCAATTCTGGTTTTCAACTTATCTCCACCTCGCCAAAAAGCCAAGCGGATGCCCATACCGTCCGCCACATTCAAATCGCTGGCGTTCAAAATATTCCTGAACTCCGGATTTTTCTGCGCTTCCAGAATGAACTCCGGATTGATGGTGGCAATCTGGTGAAATTTAGGTTCGGCTAAAAAGCCTGAAATTTTATTTTCAATTTCGCTTTCGCTTAAATTATCGACGCGAACACCTAGAATATGCATATCTCCGGAGCGGACAGTCCGCTGAGTATTTATTTAAAACATAGCGGACTGTCCGCGCATTCTAGTGAGTGGATACTAAATACAAAATACAAAATACTAAATACTAGCTACTAAATATTATACTAACGGGCAGGACTCAAGCACGACATACTCCCCTTCTTCGCCGTCAAAGTCGCTGGCCATAATGTCCACCGTGTCCACAGGCAAGTTGATGGCAAATTTTTCCAAAATTCTCGGCTCTGTTTCCAGTCCCGCCCATTTATTTTTCCGCACTCGTCCCAACGTCACGTGCGCGCGGAAAGATTTTCTGGGCGCATAGGAAATTCCCAACTCCGCTTCGAGATCATTGACCAAAGTTTTGAGTTCTTCACTCGGTCGGCCGATGAGCGCCACAGCGCGCGGTTCTTCTGCACTCGGAAAAAGGCTAATTTCATCGAATTCCAGATCAAAAATGGTGCTTTTTCGAGCCGCCAATGCCACTTTTTGGCAAATTTCCGGCAGATCAGATTCCAGAACAAAGCCTAAAAACGCCAAAGTGATGTGCAAATTGGCTTCTTTGGTCCATTTGATCGGCAAATTATGCCATTTCTCGGCCAACCGCGCCAACCTTTTCCGATCTCTTTCGGGAATATTCAAGCTGATAAAAATTTTTCGTTTCATAGAAGCAGTCTAGCGGTTTTTTGGGGTTTTGGCAATTGATTTGACTATTTTTCTAATATTGCTATATTCAAGCCAGCACCTTAACTGTTCTCAAGATTAATGTTTCACAAATTTAACAAGGAGAAAATTATGGCAACGATAATTAAGGCAAGTCGGATTAAAGATCTCACTTTAGATAGGCGCTTTTATGCTATGGGAAATTGTGGCGCGGCCTTGATTGAGGGTCATTGCTTAAATTGTGATACAGGTTGTGGAACGGAAGCCTGGGGAAAATTGTCCAACGATGATCCGATCGCGATGTACTCGGAGCCAAAAGATTGCACCCGTATAATTTTCGCGACCCATCCGCAAAAGCTCATGTCCTATGTGGCAATCCCAGCAATATTTTCCGTGGTCTATTTCTGCAAAAAATGTGCCTACTCGACCAATGTTGACCAGCTATTGCTCAACACAATCAATTCCTGTGGCCCGCCGCGTGAATGGATTTCTGGAAATAATAGTGAGCTTGATCCCAAGCGTGGTTATTTCCTGACCTGGTGGCCAATAAACAGAAATCTGTTTCCTGAATGGCCCTTCGCTGGACAGTTTAATCGTTCAATGTTTGAAAGTATTGTTGATAAGTTAGCCGCCATTCCCAGTAATATGTTTCAGCTCGAACAACCCAAAAAACTGGTTGCATAAATGCCTGATATTCCATCGTACATAGTCACAAAACCCCGACCAAAAATCGGGGTTTATTTTTTTTCTAAAATCAATTTATGTTAATAATAAATATTTTAAATTTTGGTTTGAAGTAAAAATAGCGAAAAAATGGTTAAAATGATAGAATTAATTAATGTATGCAGGATTTACGCGCTTGTCTAGGTTGCACCCAACCAAAGCTAAGCTTTTCGAAATCCTTCAAACAAACATCTAAAGCTTAGCTTTGGGAAATGTTATATGCCTAAAAAACCAGAAAAATTTATCCTCGACATCGTGCCTCTGACTAAATTGCCGATGAGTGGCAGTCAGTCTTTTTCCTATTTGGCAGAAACAGCTTTGCCAATTGGCACATTGGTGTCCATTCCCCTCTTTCATCGGATGGTCGAGGGGGTGGTTTTAAATGTGCGCCATGATTTTGAAAGATTGGGTAACATCGAACTGAAAAAAATTGAAAAAGTTTTGGAAGAAAACTTTTTGACGGCGCAACAAATACGCTTGGCGAAATTCCTGAGCGAATATTATATCTCGCCGCTGGGGATTGTGATGAAAAGTTTTGTGGTGAAGAGAATGAAAGCCAGAACAACCCCTCCGTCCCGATTACGGGACACCTCCCCTGAGTACAGGGGAGGGGGTATTCTGCTCACCGAAGAACAATCTGCGGCAGTGGATAAAATTGCGATACAAAATACAAGATACGAGATACAAAATACTAAATACCTCCTCTTCGGTCCTTCCGGTGCTGGTAAGACCGAGGTGTATATTCATTCTATTTTAGAAATTAAAAAGAAGGATCCGGAGGCCCAGTTCCTCATTCTGGTGCCAGAAAAAACTTTGACGCCGCAAGCTTTGGAGCGTTATGGCCGATATTTTCCTGCAGAAGAAATCGTGATGCTCAGCAGTAATATCACCAAGGGGCAGCTCTATGGCAACTGGAGTCATATCAGATCCGGCAAAGCCAAAATTATTATCGGCACACGTATGGCCGTTTTTGCCCCGTTCCAAAAATTGGGATTGATCGTCATCGATGAAGAGCAGGATATGTCTTACAAGCAGTGGGATATGAATCCGCGCTATGACGCCAGAACGGCCGCGTCCAAGTTGGCGGAGTTGTTTAAGTGTCCGATTGTAAGAGGTTCGGCGACGCCAGCTATTGAAAGTTATTGGCGGGCGGAGAATGGCGAACTTAAGTTGTTGGAACTCCCTAAATTCACCCCTCCCCAGCCCTCCCCTGAGTACAGTGGAGGGGGCGTTAGCGTAGAAATCGTGGATATGAGAAAAGAGCGGTGGGCTAAGAATTATTCTTGCATATCCAAAAAACTGAGATCTGAAATTGCCTACGCCTTGAAGAATGATCAACAAGCTATTCTGTTCGTCAATCGCCAAGGGATGAGCAGTTTCTCAGTGTGCAAGAGTTGTAAAACCGTCATGAAGTGTCCCAAATGTGATCGCTCCTTGACTTATGATCAAAAAGGCCATTACCGCTGTCTGCATTGCACCTACAAGACTTCCATTACGCCACAATGCGTCAAATGCAAGGGTATCGTTTTTGAAAACGTGGGCCTAGGCACGCAAAAAGTGGAGCGTGAAGTGAAAAATCTTTTCCCCGACGCACGAGTGGCGCGCATCGACAGCCAGATTGCGAAAGATAAGCATTTCCAAGCCGAGACATATGAAAAATTTTCCACCCGCCAGATCGACATTTTGATCGGTACGCAGATGATCACGAAAGGCTGGGATTTGCCGAGTGTGGCGCTGGTTGGTATAATAGATACGGACAATGCTTTGACCATTCCGGACTTTACGACGGGTGAAAGGTTCTATGAAAATCTGGTGCAAGTGGCCGGCCGCGTGGCTCGCCCCGGTGCCAAATTTCCAGGTGCGGTCATCATCCAGACCTATCAACCGGAGAATAAGATGATCAAGTTTGCCGCTGCCAAAGATTTCGCCGCCTTTTTCGAATTCGAGATCAAAGAGCGAAAGGCGCTGTCATTCCCCCCTTTCGGAAAAATCATCAAATTGGTGTTCCAACATTATGACGAGCAAAAAGCCATAGTTGAAACAAAAAAAGTTTTCGTCGCTCTGGAAGAAATTCCCACTATTAAAGTGGCAGAAGTCCAAGACTCTTTTGTGCCACGCATCCGCGGGCGTTTCCGCAAGCAGATGATTATTAAATATAAGGACGATGTTTTTCCGGAAAAACTCAGGTTCGAACTTGAAAGACTTAGCGCAGGTTGGATCATCGATATTGATCCGGTGTCCATTACATAAAGATAAATTAAGAATTCCTAATTTCTAATCAAACCCCAATGACTGAATGACTAATGTTGAAAATTTAAATCATTAGTCCTGCATTAGAAATTAGAAATTCTTAATTAGAAATTTTATCATATGATTCTTCCTATCCTCACTTACCCCAATGACATTCTGCGAAAAAAGAATGATCGGATAAAAGATCCGAAAAGCCCTGAAACAAAAGAGTTGATTTTCGATATGTTGGAAACTATGGAAGCCAGCGGCAATGCCCTCGGTCTTGCGGCGCCGCAAGTCGGTGCAAATGTTCGGTTGTGTATCATAAAAATAAACAGAAAAACCTATATCCTGATCAATCCCAAAATAACCGCCCGCTCTTGGAAGAAGGAAGTGGCCGAAGAAGGTTGTCTGTCATTCCCCGGGAAGTTCATTCCGGTCAAGAGAAATTTCAAGGTGACCGTAAAAGCGCTGGATAAAAAAGGAGAAGCGGTGGTCCTCCGAGCCGAAGGACTCTTCGCCCGGGCCTTGCAACACGAAATCGACCATCTGGACGGAATACTTTTTATCGACCGTTAAGATTAAACATTATAAAACGTGAAGTATGGATTAAGGATGAAAAAAATAATTTATCCATAATTCATAATTCTAAATTCATAATTCATACTCTATGAAAGATCCAATTAAATTGAAAACTGTTTTTATGGGAACGTCGCCTTTTGCGGCCAAGATTCTGGAGGCGCTCTTGGAAAGCCATTATAATATAGTTTCCGTCTATACCAGGGCCGATAAGAAAAGTGGCCGCGAACAAGTAGCTGAGAAGTCAGCTGTCAAGCTGATAGCCGAGAAAAACAACCTGAAAATCATAGAGCCGGAAAAATTCGACGATGGCGCGATTGCAGAATTGAACGCACAAGAACCGGACATCCTTATTGTCGCCGCCTATGGACGGATTTTGCCTAAGAAAGTCTTGGACATCCCTGGGTTTGGCGCCTTAAATGTCCATCCATCACTTTTACCGAAATATCGCGGCCCTTCTCCCCTACAGAACGCTTTATTGGAAGGAGAAAACGTCACCGGCACGACCATCATGCTGATGGATGAAGGCGTCGATACGGGCGACATTCTGATGCAAGAAAAAATATTCATCGATTCAGAAGAGACTTATGCGGAATTATCGGAAAAGATCGCGGCCATATCCGCTGAGCTTCTCCTGAGAGCCCTCCCGTTGTGGGTAGAAAGAAAAATTTCCCCCGTCAAGCAAAATGATTCACAAGTCACTTATTGCCAATTAATCGAACGCTCCGACGGGCAGATCATCTGGACGGACAATGCCAGTTCCATCTATAACCGCGCCCGCGCTTTCTCGTCTTGGCCGGGAATTTTCACCTATTGGGAAAAAGATGGTTGCAATTTGAGATTGAAACTGCACAAAATATCCCTGACTCAGAATCTGCCGGAGGCCAAACATCAGGTCGGGGAAATTTTCAAAGTGGATGAAAAAGTGGCGGTGCAAACGGGTGAAGGCTTGATCTTTCTGGAAGAAGTCCAATTGGAGGGTAAGAACAAGACTACAATCGAAGATTTTATCAATGGTTACCCTGGCTTTATCGGAAGCTTTTTAAAATAAATATCACCAAATGATTCCAATAAACAAGGAGAAGAATGACCTACAGGTCATTCTCATAGGCTTTTCTCTCGTTCTTTTAGTCGGCACGGGGTTTTTTCTAAAATCTCATTTCGTTGGTAGCCGATTACAAAATGACACCGACCGATCAAAGGTAGCTCCGACTGATAAATTTTCCAGCATAACCGTTTCCGATCTGGCAAAAAAAATCAGTGCGAAAGAAAAATTATCTATCTTTGATCTAAGGGACGCCGACAGCTTTTCATCCGAACATATTCTTGACTCGAAAAACTTATCTGTCGATGATCTGCAGAAAATTCTACCCGGTCTCGACAAGAGCCGAGCCTATTTTTTCGTGGATGATTTGGGGCTGACTCCCGACGAGATCCAGGCGATGCGTTTTTTCAAGGATAATAGCTTTAGCGACATCGCCTATTTGGAAGGTGGACTCACCCACTGGAAAAACGAATATGAGACAACCATCAGTGGCGGTGATCCCTATTCCTTGGCTGATCAATCTAAAGTATCCTACATAAAAAGCGATATTCTCAAAAAAGATATCGATGATAAAAAAACTCCTTTCATCATAGACGTAAGGAGCGCTGAGGCTTATTCCCAAGGCCACATTGCAGGCGCGATAAACATACCTTTGGAAAACTTGGAAAGTCGGCGCCGTGAAATTCCCTCCGGCACAAAAATCGTCCTGTGCGACGAAAACGGGGTTGGCGCTTTCCAAGGAGCGGTCAGACTTTTCGATGCCGGAATTCTAAATATCTATGTCCTTTCCGACGGCCTCAACACTTGGAAACAGAAAGGTTTCGAGTTGGCAACCGATTAGGCCTTACTGCGATTGCTATGAGCATAAGAATATAGAAAGAGAGCCTGCGAAGCAAAGACTTTGAGAATTTCCATATTTTTCGGATTATTCTCTTCCTCGATATTATAATTGTGGATGACTAGATAACTTTTTACGCCCTTAACCTCTTGATTGGAAGAAACGACCAGAAAGTCACGTTGCTTTTTAATATACACATTTTCCTTCATTGAAACCAGCACGGTGTTTTTGACCGATTCCCTTCCTTCCGGCAAAAACTCCCGTTTAGTTTTGAGCGTCTTAGTATCTATGAATTTGAGTGCGGTGAAATCAGCTTTGAGCAAAGAATTGGCCGCGTTGACGATTGAAGCATAGGTCTCGTTCTCATGAGTCTTACTGAGGGCTGTCCGATCAGACAATCCTAGGGCGATCCCCATCAGAATATCCATCTTTCTGTTCACTTCTCCGATATAGCTGTACGATTCCACCAGATCTTTCACTGTCTGTTCGATTCTTTTTTCATCCTTCTCCTTCTCTTTTTTATGGAAAAGTATCTGCTGTTCATTTTTCAAGATGATAATGAAAGTAATCGCTCCCATAAGGAAGATAGAGATTTCTTCGGCGCGAGTTTCCGACAAAAAAAAGATATCGCCCCTGACAAGGTCCGGAATTAGAACGGTCATTGTGAAAATGATTAGAAAAATCCAGTACATAGATTTGAACCTCAACGGCTAGACGATCCTTCTGAGCCTGACCATTGATTGATTTTCTTCTGGTACTTTTTTCGAGAAGATGAAGATATAGAGAATTTCCAAAATGGCCAAGGTGTTCACCAAGAAAATCAGGACGAACCAGATCTTGTGCCTGTTCTGCGCCGCCTTCCAGAGTGCAACACCCTTCCACGGAACAGTCCAGAGCAGAGCCAGCGCAATTATTACAATCTCGGTCTTTTCGTTTGGTATAAGCATAAAAAAGATGATGCGTTAGGTTTATATTTTTATGATAACAATAGCCCGCTATTATTGCAACAATTTGAAGATTTTTTTCTTGAGCTTTTCCATATCTTCCAAGTTATGGATCGAAACGGAAATGATCTCGCTGTCGATTTTCAAACGGCTCATCTTTTTTTTGAGCTCTTTTGCATCCAGGAGATCGTTCTTGGTCAAGATGACCAGCTCTTTTTTTTGCACAAGTTTTGGATCATAAGTAGCCAGTTCTTGTCGGATGATATTATAGTCGTGCAGTAAATCATCCGATTCCAATGAAATACAGTGCAGAAGCACCTTGGTCCTTTGGATATGGCGCAAAAATTTTATACCTAAGCCCCGTCCAGCGGAGGCACCTTCGATGAGCCCCGGAATGTCCGCTAAGATGATATCATCCATCACGCCTAAATTCGGTTCTAGGGTCGTGAAATGGTATTCAGCCACTTTGGCATTGGCCGCCGTGAGCTCATTGAGAAGGGATGATTTTCCGGCACTGGGCAGACCGATAAGGCCCACGTCAGCGATAAGCCGCAGCTCAATAGACAATTCCAGCATTTCTCCTGGGCGTCCCAGTTCGAATTTTTTCGGACTAGTGACCGATCCGCTGCGGAAAAAGAAATTTCCGCGGCCACCGATGCCGCCCTTGGCCGCTAAGATTTTCTGTCCGACCTCGGTGATTTCTCGGTTGTGTCCGCTATTTATGTCGCGCAGCACCGTGCCGATTGGCACGGTCAAAGTCAGGTCTTTTCCCGCCGGACCATCTGATCGATTGCCTCGGCCTTTTTTCCCGTCCGGCGCATAATGTTCCTTGAGATGTCGATATTTGTTCAAGGCAAAGATATCCGAGACACCTTCGAAATAGATACTACCGCCGTTTCCGCCGCGGCCGCCCGTCGGACCGAGGCTCATCTTGATCTTGTCAAAAGCCACGATGCCGTCTCCGCCCTTCCCTGCTTGGATCTTAATTTTTACTTCATCAGTCAGCATAATGCGTATTACTAAAGATTTAATTTTTTTATTTCACGCCTTTATCCGGAATCGGATCATAACCTCCGTCGTTCCACGGATGGCAACGTGCTACGCGTTTCAGCCCCAGCCAGCCGCCTTCCGCCACCCCGAATCTCTCAATTGCTTCATAGGTATATTGACTGCAACTGGGATGAAAGCGGCAAAAACGCTCATAAACGACGTAAGAAAGCCAGCCATGATCGACCGAAAGAGTCTTTTGATATATCCTTATAAGTAGCAAGACGATTGTTCTTACCCCGCCAGAAATTGGCGAGATTGTCTTTATGCTGGATAACAATCTATTTTTCACTATGAATTCAGGTCTGGTACTTATTTTTTTGTCCAATTTCTTTGCGAGGTTCATCAATTTATTCTAACGAAAAAAATACATTTTGTCAATTATCCTTTTTGCTGTTATAATGGAATCATCTTATTAATAAAAAACTATGCAAACCGTCCAACATAAGAAATTAGTCTGGCATTATTTTAAAGAACCGAATGCTGATGATGTTTCCTTGATTCAGCAGAAATACAAGATCCATCCGCTCATCATCGAGGAATTTTCCACGCCGACTTTGCGCCCGAAAGCCACGCAATATGACAATTGCCTGTTTATGTCCATCCATATCCCTCTTTTCGACACGGAAATCAAGACTACTTATGCCGCCGAAATCGACATTGTTATCTGTGAAAATACGCTCATCACTTCCCACGACAAAGACATCTTCCAACTGACTGATTTTTTCAAAAAACTTGAAGCTGATGAAAAAACCAGAGAGCTGTATATGAACACCTCTCCCGGAGCGCTTTTGCGCTTCATCATTGAGATGCTTTTAGAAACCTGTTTTCCAAAACTTGATCACATTTCAGAAAAGCTCGACCATATTGAAACGGAAATTTTTGCCGGTCACGAGAAAGAGATGGTTTTTGAAATTTCTCTTGTTAAACGTGATATCCTGAATTTCCGCCGCACGATGAAGCCGCAACGCTCTGTTTTGGAATCGTTGGCTCAGAAAGATTTCAATCTGATCGAGCCTGAGCTCAAGACCTACTTCCAAGATCTCATCGGTACCAACATCCGCATCTGGAATAATCTAGAGTCTGCCAAAGAAACGATTGAGTCGCTGGAAGAGACCAATAACTCCCTTCTTTCCAACAAACTCGATATGACTATGAAAGTGCTCACGATTTTCTCAGCCGTGATGCTGCCAATGACGGTCTATTCCAACATTTTGGCAATGAGCGCCCAGATTCCTTTCGGTAACAACCCTAATGCTTTTTGGATCCATTTGGCCATTATGTTCATCCTTTCGATCTGCACCATTTCGGCCTTCAAGATCAATAAATGGCTGTAATTTTCCGTCTATGTTGAAACTATATAACACCATTACAAAACAGAAAGAAGTATTCAAACCGATTAATCTCGGTAAAGTCGGGATGTATGTTTGCGGCCCGACGGTTTATGACCATTGCCATTTAGGGCACGGCCGCGGATATGTTTCTATGGATGTGATCAGGCGCTATTTGGAATACTCCGGCTATGAAGTTCGCTACATCATGAATTACACCGACGTTGGACATTTGGTTGATGACGGCGAAATCGGTGAAGATAAAATTCAAAAAAAAGCCAAGACAGAAAGTATTGATCCGATGGAGGTGGTTGAGAAATATATCGAATCAGCCAAGGAAGATTTCAAAGCGCTCAATATCAAATCGGCTATTTTTAATCCCCGACCGACTCAATATATCACACAAATCATTAGCTTCGTTGAGAAATTGATCGAAAAAAAATTTGCTTATGAATCGAATGGCTCGGTATATTTTTCAGTGGAAAAATTTCCCGAATATGGAAAACTTTCGGGTAGAAAAACAGATGAGTTGGAGTCTGGTTCGCGAGTAGAAATCAATCCTGAAAAGAAGAATCCGCTGGATTTCGCTCTTTGGATTAAAGCTGATCAGAACCATATTCTAAAATGGCCAAGTCCTTGGAGCGTGGGTTATCCCGGCTGGCATATTGAATGTTCTGTTATGTCATATGACTTACTCGGCCAAGATACTTTTGATATTCATGGGGGTGGTAACGAAAATATCTTTCCTCATAATGAAAACGAGGTGGCTCAAAGTGAAGCCTATCTTGGCAAAAAGATGGCAAATTATTGGTTGCTTTGGAGTATGGTGAACATCGATGGCAGCAAGATGTCCAAATCGAAAAACAACCATACTAGCATAAAAGATATTTTGCAAAGATATGACCCGATGGTTATGCGGCTTTGGATTTTGAGTTCTCATTATCGCAGCGTCATGGATTATACAGAAAGTGCGCTAGAACAAGCCAAGAGTAATTTGCAAAAAATATCCACTTGGGCAATTAATTTAACAAATATCAGCGACAGCGAGAATGATTCTAAAAGTGAGATAGATTTTGTCCATATTTATCAAAAACGTTTCGAAGAAGCGATGGACGACGACCTTAACACTCCCCTCGCTCTAGCCGTCGTCTATGAGCTCATCACCGAAACGAATAAATTTTTGGCGGAAAATAAATTGAGCGCTGAGACGGCCGAGAATATCTTGCGTTTTTGGGAAAAGATCAATAAAGTTTTTGGATTAGAAATCGCCTCATCGGCGATTGAGATTCCAAGTGAAATAGTTTCTTTGGCCGAAGAAAGAAAAACCGCCCGCAATGATAAAGATTTTCAAAAATCTGACGAGTTGCGGGTAAAAATCGAGCAGACCGGTTATGTCGTTGAAGATTTGAAAGATAATAATTATAAAATAACCAAAAAATAATATGGGAAATTGCGATTGCGGTCATTGCGACTGCGAAGATGAAAAAGCGGAGGAGTATACTTGCGATTGCAAGTCGACCGAAGAAAAACTCGCCTCGCTCAAGAGCGCTATAGAAGACTTGGGGTATAAAATCGAAGAGACGGAGGAAGGCATAAAGATTTCGGAATAAACCCAAATTATCTAGCTACGCTAGATCTGGCAGAGCCAGACAAAATCCAAATGTCAAAAAATACGAATTTTATAATTTGTCGTTTAAGCATTGGGATTTTATTTGAAATTTGGATTTGGAAATTTTCAAGACTCTGTATTTAGGGAGTTTTTGTTTTATATGAAAAATTTTTGGCTACAACTTAATAAACCTATCCTAGCATTAGCTCCTATGGCGGGCATCACTGACAGCGCTTTCCGTGAAATCTGTCGAAGATACGGCGCGGATGTGGTGTACAGTGAAATGGCCAGTGTTTCCGCCTTGTTTTTCAAGCCGCAAAAAACTTTGGAGCTGGTGAAATTCAATGCGAGCGAACGGCCATACGTCGTGCAGCTTTTCGGCAAAGATCCGGCACATTTCGCCAAGGCAGCGCGTGTTATTACCGAAAAAGTAAAACCGAACGGTCTCGACATCAATTTCGGCTGTCCGGCCAAAAAAGTTTTCGGGCACGGGAGCGGTTGCGCCCTGATGCCGCGCGTGGAACTAGCGCGCGAAATAATCTCCGCCGTGTGTGACAACACTGATTTGCCGGTGTCGATCAAGATCAGGGCGGGTCTGAAAGATATGACCGCTATCGAATTCATCGAAAACACCAAAGATCTCCCCTACTCGGCCGTGATGGTACACGGCCGGACATATGAAGGCGGTTTTTCCGGACCGGTGGATTTTGGAATCGTAGAAGAAATCAAAAAAATCATTCCGGACAAAATTGTGCTGGCCAATGGTGGGATCGATTCAGCCGCTGACGGCGTGCAAGTTTTGCGCGCCCATCCAGCTATTGATGGCCTGGGCATCGCCCGCGGCGCTTGGGGGCAGCCGTGGATATTTGAAGAGATTAAAAATATTTTGAAAAAAAGTGTAGAGGTTCAATTTATTGAACCCTCCATAACAGAGTTTGATAAATCAAACCTCTACACAAAATATGACTTCCCTCGTATCAAAAAAGTTATGCTCGATCATGCGCAATTGATCTATGCCGACAAAGGCGACACCGGCAAATTTGAAATGCGCAAACACTTGGCCTGGTACGTCAAAGGTTTTCCAGGAGCGTCAGAATTGCGCCGGAAATTGGTGATAGCGGAGAATTTGGAGGAAATTTCCGTCATCCTGAGCGAAGTGTAGCGAAGTCTAAGGATCCACTATCTACTACTTTAGGCTTTTCAATTTGTGTATAATCTCATAATAACTTGTGCAAAAGCGCAAGTTGATTTATCTTGCCCGACTGCTATAATAGATTAACTATGGCGAAAAACTCAAACGAAAATATCAAGCTCCCGCCGCAAAATATCGAGGCTGAAAAGTCGGTCTTGGGGTCTTTAATGCTGGATAAAGACGCGGTCATTAAAATTGCCAATTTGATCCGTCAAGGCGATTTCTATCGTGATGATCACAATCTAATCTATGAAGCGATGATTGAGCTGTATGAAAAGCGCGAACCGATCGATGTCTTGTCGTTGTCCAATCGTTTGGAAGAGAAGAATAAGTTGGACGCCGTGGGCGGTTCCAGTTATCTGACCGAGCTCGTGAACAGCGTGCCGTCCAGCGCCAACATCGTCCACTATGCCAAGGTGGTGCAGAAAAAATCCACCCTGCGCAAATTGATCGTGGCGGCTTCGGAAATTGTCAGTCTGGGTTATGAAGAAGGCGAAGACGTGGAAAAGATATTGGACGAAGCCGAACAGAAATTATTTTCCGTTTCGCAGAAATTTATCAAACAAGATTTTGTGCCGATCAAGTCCATTTTGGAGTCGGCTTTCAACCGCATCGATGAATTGCATAAAGGCGATCATAAATTGCGCGGCGTGCCTTCGGGCTATCCCGACCTAGATGGTATCTTGGCTGGTTTCCAGAAATCTGATTTAATCATTTTAGCCGCGCGCCCTTCCATTGGAAAAACGACTCTGGCTTTGGATTTTGCTCGACAAATTGCGGTGAAAGAAAAAATTCCCGTTGGTATCTTTTCCTTAGAAATGGGCTCCGACCAATTGGTCGATAGGATGTTGGCCGCGGAGTCCGGCGTAGACCTTTGGCGTCTCAGAACAGGACGCTTGAAAACCGGTGACGGCGACAATGATTTCCAGCGTATCGGCGATGCGATGGGCGTGCTTTCTGAGGCTCCAATTTACATCGATGATGCCGGCTCAGCCAATGTAATGGAAATGAGAACGATGGCCCGACGCTTACAATCGGAACACAATGTGGGCGTGATCATCATCGACTACTTACAGTTGATGGAAGGTCGACGCGGCGGCGGCGGAGATAACCGCGTGAACGAAGTGTCGGAAATTTCCCGCGCCTTGAAACAATTGGCGCGCGAGCTCAATATCCCAATCATCGCCCTGTCCCAATTATCCCGTTCCGTCGAATCACGCAGCCCGCAGATCCCGAAACTTTCCGATTTGCGTGAATCAGGCTCAATCGAACAGGACGCTGATATCGTGATGTTCCTCTATCGTGAAGACCGTGAAAAACCCGACACGCCGAACAAAAACATTGTGGAAGTCCATATCGCCAAACACCGAAACGGCCCCATCGGACGAATGTCCCTCTATTTCAACGAAAACTCAACCACGTTTAAGAGTCTCGAAAAAGTCCACACTGAATAAAAATCAAAATTTCAAAATCCAAATGACAAATTTTAGAAATTTGGATTTTGGGCTTTATTTGACATTTGAGCTTTGAAATTTGACATTTACTAATGATATGTATCCCAAATCTTTCAAAAAACTTATCGACTATTTCGCTTCTTTGCCTTCCGTCGGCCCCAAGATGGCGGAACGGCTAGTGCTTTACCTTTTCAAACAGGACAAGATCGCCTTGGATGATTTCGGCGCGACACTAGCCAATCTCAAGATCAGTCTGCGTTTCTGTTCGAAATGCGCCAATATCAGTGAAAATGACCTGTGTGATATCTGTCAGGACAAGAACCGCGACATAAAAAGGATCTGTGTCGTCGAAGAGCCGCTGGATATCATTGCCATTGAAAAGACCAAGAAATATTCCGGCCTCTATCATGTTTTGGGCGGCACGCTTTCCGGAATAAAAAATTCCAGCCAAAACCAATTGCGACTAGCCGAATTGGAAGAAAGGATTAAGGAGGAAAAGACGGAGGAAATTATTCTAGCTATGAATCCGACCACTGAAGGTGATGCCACTTCGCTCTATGTGGCCCGTGCCCTGAAACCTTCGGGCGTCAAAGTCACGCGATTGGCCCGCGGCCTCTCCACCGGCGGTGATATCGAATACGCGGACGAACTGACGCTGAGCAGCGCGATTATGAATAGGAACTAGGTTTGAGGAAATTGCAAATTCCAAATAACAAATGTCAAATAAAATCACAATGACAAATGACCAAAAAATTTAAACATTCGGATTTTGATATTTATTTGAAATTAGAAATTTGTAATTTGACATTAAAAAATGAACCTCTTCGGTTCATTTTTTTGTTCTAAAGAAATCTACCCGATTTTCACAATTTCTACTTCAGTAAGTGTCTGCCTGTGTCCGAATTTGACCCGATATCTTTTTTTGGCTTTGAATTTCATCCCGACCACCTTTTTCTGCTTGGAGGTTTCGATGATTTTGCCCTCCACTTGGGCACCCTCTAGGAATGGCGCTCCAATTTTGGCATCTTTTTCATCTCCGATAAAAAGTACTTCGGAAAAGACGATCTTAGCACCTGCTTCGCCTTCCAATTTTTCCACTTTAATCTTGTCTCCGACCGCCACTTTATATTGCTTTCCGCCTGTTTTTATGATAGCTAACATACCTGTTTTAAGTAAAAATATTACCTAGATACTATATCTGATTCGCCGGCACTTGTCAATAAGCCGAATAAGCGCTAGTATTCAGGATATGAAAAGATGGAAAAGACTGATATTATTTTGGAGTTTTGTCGCCCTTTTTTTAGTAACCGTTCCGCTGGTGCTTATGCATGCGCGCGGTTATCGTTTCGATTACCATCGGGGCGTTTTTGTGTATAGCGGAACACTCACTTTCAAATCCAACCCTCAGACGGTCGATGTGCATCTGAACGGCACTTTGGCCGCTTCCAAGACGCTCGACCGCATCAACAGCTCCTATAACATCACAGGGCTCTTGCCCAACACTTACAATTTCCGAGTTTCAGCTGACGGCTTCCAGACTTGGAACAAAACCATCTCCGTGCATAGCGGCCTGGCCACTGAATTCTGGAACGTCGTTCTAACAAGGAAAAATTACGACCGATTGAACTATGGCACGACCGGCATAGAAAAATTTTTTCTCTCTCCCAAAAACGATTTCCTAGTTTATACCGCATCAATAGCTGAAAAGACTTCCGTGACCGTTTTTGATATCAATGCCAAAAAAATCACCGACACTTATGACTTCGCCGGCTGGAGCTTCGCCGGGACAGAAAGAAAAGAGAATATCGAATGGTCGCCGGACTCATCGGCTTTCTCTGTGCCGATGAAAAAGGAAGCTGACGGAAAAACCACCTATGACTATTTTATCGTTACACTTGCGGACAAGACTCAAATCGACCTCAATCAATTCTTAGGCAAAGACTCGATTTCCAATGTCCGCTGGGATCCCAAAAACAAGGGCTATTTGTTCTTTCTGAGCCAAAACACCCTCTATCGGGCCAATTTAAGCGCTAAGGACGATGTGATCACTGTCGCATCCAATGTTAGCGCCTATGACCTGTCCGGTTCGACCGTCTATTATGCCCTGACGCCTAATAATCTGCTTTTCAAAAATAGCTTGGACGGGCAAGCGGAGCCCACCCAAATTACCAATAATTTTCCGGGAAAAGCTGATACAAAAATTGCCAGTATGGTTGTCTACGACGATTCCCGCATCGCTATGATTACGGACAATCACACCCTTCTCATTTTCAATCAAGGCGAACATGCCAATTATTTCCGCGAACTGAACAGCGGAACCCTAGAGGCTCATTTTTCCGATGATGGCAAAAAATTACTCTTTTGGTCGGACAATGAAATTTCTGTCTATTACTTGCGTGACGAATTGTCCCAACCGGTACGTAACGAAGGAACAATGGAAAACATCACGCGCTATTCGCAGCCGGTAGCCAATGTCCAATGGTTCTATGACTATGAGCACATCGTTTTCACAGTCGGACGCTTTGCCAAGATCATCGAGCTTGATCCGCGCGACCACAAGAATTGCCTGGACATCATCAATACAAATTTGGAAAATCCTTTTATGATCTATAACAGCTATTTGGGCAATCTTTTTTTCACTGACAGTAAAGATTCTTCCACCGATCTCTTCTCCATTATCTTCCCAGAGGAACCTTCCATCCTTGGCCGCATCGGCATCGGCGGATAAAAAAGACCCCCAGAAACTTTTTGAAAGTTTGGGGGCCTGCACTTGCATATAGAAAAGCATTAAATTTTCATTAATAATGCCAGACTACTTTGTAGTTGTTGTATGTCCTTGCCTTTCTCCTTTTCTTTTTTTTAAAGAATTCACCGGAAACATTGTCCGGCATTAGTAGCTTCGATGGATCGTCCCGCTCATTTCTGATTTTTTTTTCAAGGCAACGATCTGCTTTTTTTGTGCGGTTATTTTTCTGCATAAAATAAAGACGATAATCAATAAGATTGCAATAACTAACCACGTCAGGTTTTCCATGCTCGATTCTCCCTTTTTTTAAACAACTCTTACCGGAAACACTGTCCGGCCTTCCGTTTTGTATGAAAACTATTTCACCATCTGCCAATCTTTTTTGAGATCAATCGTTACTACTTTTGATTGGCCGTCTTTTCCGATAACAGTGATGATTCCAGGCACAGTGCCAAGTCCAGATTCTTTCTGGATAAGCAGGTCATAATTCTTGGCGATATCCGTCGGCAAAGTATATGCGATTTCCACCGTTCTGGTTTCACCCAACGGCACTTTCACGATCGAGCCAAAATATTTTTTGCCTAATTCCGTGCCGAATCGGATGTTATTATTATCCCAACCGCTGGAATTTTCCAGCCACGCGCCATCAGGCACATAGACCCGCAGATAACTCAAGTAGTCGCGCGTCATCCAGTCTTTCACTTTGCCGGTGTGGGTATAGGTGATTTTCAGATTGGCTTTCGGCACGTCTCCCGACAGATCGATGATATAATCGAAGCTGCGCTGCATATAATAATCGCTCTTGAACGCGCCCAGATTAGCATCCACCATCGCTAGATAATCCTGTTTCCATTTTTGATCAATCGTTCCCGCCCAACCGACATTTTCGGCATATTTTTCCAAAGCAGCGTCTTTGAAATATAGCTGAATATCTTTTTCCTCCAGATCCGCCAAGATTATTTTGGCCAGATCTACTTTTTGTGAGATGGAAAAAGTCTCAACTTTCTGTATGATCGCTTCCGCCAGTTCATTCATCACTGTTTTCCGATCCCCCTTATCGATGCCTTGAGTAGCATAGCCTTTCTCTACTTGGTATTCCAAGGTCAAAATAGCATTCTCACTGTCGTACGTTCCGGGATAATCCGCCAAAGTGATCGGCCCCGTTACTTTCAAAAATGACGCCAGAACATCGGTGTTGATGCCGATGATGCCATCGAGTTTTTCTTGGCCTTGGCCGAGGTGATAGAAATAATCGGCTTTTTCGGCGTTCGTGGCCCAGTCCGGCGACCAGTTCGAATCGCGCATCTTCCAATCAGTGACTTTCAAAGTTTCTTTCATCGGATAAGGCGTCGGAATCCCATCCGGCACGCGTCCGTCGAAATTCGACAAGTCATGGGTCTGGAGTCCCGTAATGTGTCCATTTTTCATTTTCAAGATCCCGAAAGTTCCGATGTATCCTCCCCCAGGACGCAACTCCATATTATTCTGGAAAATGAGCATAAAAGTTTTTTCCTGGTTGTCTTTTTTCATCAGGTAATTTCCAAAATAGGCGATCGACTTCAATTCCTCCTTATTACTGAGCCATGGTACCCAATCAATGGCTGTTTCAATCGTGCCCATCGGATCATTTTTCATTTCCAAAACCAACCAGAAGCCGGCCAAAAAAACGATCGATGCTGACCAGAAAATTATCCAAAATTTTTTCGAACGTGATTGGCTCATATGAGTTTAAATTTTTCCGCTTAAAAGTTTATTCAGTCGCGCCTTCACTTCCTCGGCCGTCGCTTCTCGGGTGATCGGCGTTTCCGCCTGTGGTGTTTCTCTTTCCGTCTCAGGAATACTATCTTCTTCCGCCACCGGCAGATTGGCCGGAGCGCTGGACATTTTATTCCTATTCACAAAATCCGTATATGGCTTGTCTTCGACGGACCACTCTTTTTCTAACGGCAAAGCAGTTTCCGTTTCTTTTTCCACCGGCAAAGAGGCTTCCGCTTTTCCGTACGGAAAGAAAAATTTAGGACGGCTGATCTGCAAAGACTGTCTTTTTTCCCACAAAGCAATTCCGATGAAAAAAATAGCTGTTTCCAACAGGAAAAATCCAATCAGGCTTTCTGCAAAAAGCATCCAATTGAAAGTGTTATTGGTATAGTCGGTTATAACCGGATCAATTATCCGGACATCCACATCATTTTTAATATCATAATACAGTCCGACCACCCCGATCAAGGACGCCGCCGATTGAGAACTGATCGTTTCCGCCCGATAGCGATCGCTATCGGTTGCGATGAATTTTAAAACGCCGCTCGTGCCCACCCGCACGATTTGCAATTCGGAATTCCAATAGGCCTTCTTCTTGTAATCGGGCAGTTCCGAGATAGTGTCATCCGCCACATCCGCATTATCCTCTGTCATTCTAGCATAAAAAGAAAGCATTGTGGGGATCCGGCTCAGATTCCCGACGATCTGATCGGAATTTTGAGCAGCAGCCTCACTCTTGGGAATGACCAGAATGATTGTTTCAGACCGATAGACCCTTTTACTATTGACGCCAAACACAAAAATCGCAATGGCTGCGAAAAGAAGCACTATCCAGAATGATTTCAGGTTAAATATTTTTTTCATACAATTTCGCTTTTGGATTATTCTTCTTCGCCAAAGTATCAATATACACGTTTTCAATCTGATCAACGATTGTATCCCAACTATATTCTTTCTGTGCTTTTTGCATCGCTGCCTCCCCTATTGATTTGGCAATTATAGGATTATTGATGAGAAAAACCATCTTTTCTTCCAGGTCTTGTGCCGAACCGGATTTGAAAAAGACTGCCGTCTCGTCATTGAGCGGTTCCATATTTTCTTTAATATCGCTGGAAATGATTGCCCGACCATAGCCCATCGCCTCCAAAAGCGCCAGTGACAAACCTTCCGATTCGCTCGGCTGGACAAAAAGATAGGTATGCGAAAAAAGTTGAGTCAATTCTTCCCCTACAAGGCTTCCTGTAAAAATAATATTCTCTCGTCCACGCGCCGTATCTTTCAATTCTTTCACATAATCATCTGTATGGAATCCGTCTCCCACGATGACCAGCTTCTTTCCGCGCGTCAGATGCTTGTCCTCCAAAGTCTTAAAAGCTTCAATCAAAAAATGGATCCCTTTGTGACGGATAAAACGCCCCACAGAAAGGATATAGCCGCCCTTTTGCAAATTCCATTTTTGCAAATAGACAGTCTCTTTGACAGGAAAAACCTCCACGCCATTAGTGATAATGGCAGCGTCTTTCTTAAATCTAGTTTTGATATATTTTCCTAAATTTTCAGAAACAGCAATCGTTTTGTCTGGAAACTTAACTGTCACATATTCTCCGAATTTCAAATATGCCTTGGCAAACATTCCCCATTTTTTGTGGAAATAATCTTGGCAATGATGCGTCGCGATGATCGCTGTTTTTCTCTTGAGCAATCTCATTATAAAGCTAAGCGAGCTTGGTCCGATAGCTTGATAGTGGACGATGTCATAATCCTGAAACAGCGCATGCACTGTCGCCAAAAAAGTATGGCTGATAGCATCAAAATTCTTGGCGGATATGCTTGGCAAATGGATAATGTTTATGTCCTTATATCTGTCGATATTCTTGTCGCTATAATTGTTCCTGGCATACACAAAAACCTTATGCCCTTTTTTGGCCAATCTCATCGCCAGTTCCTCTACGTGTTTTTCCACACCTCCGGATTTGGCCGGTATTCCTTTTTGTCCGATAAACGCGATTTTCATGCGATAAAACTTAATGTTTTTTAACTTTGTATGGTAGCACTATTTGGAAAATAAGTCAAGTTCGCGAGGATTTTCGTTCTGCGATGATGTTTTCATAGGCAGCCATAATTTTAGAATAATAATTTTCCGAGCTGAAACGCTCAGCGCTTTTAGTCGCGTTGATTTTTATTTTTTCCATAACCACCGCATTTAACTGTTTAATCTTGCCCGCCAAAGATTCTGCCATTCCAGGTTTGAACAATAATCCATTTTCGGAGTCCGTAATCAAGTCCGGAATGCCACCAATATCAGAAGCAATGACGATTTTTTTCAAACATAATGCTTCTGCGATGGCATAAGGCATATTCTCATACCAAATAGAGGGAATGAGAATGGCCTTGGCCTTGTTTAGAATTTCCTTCAACTCCTCGCCATCCTTAAATCCCGTAAAATCCACTCGATTTTCAAGTCCAAGTTCTTCCACTAATTTTTCAAGGTTATCTTTTTCCGGTCCATCTCCCACAATTTGCAATTTCTCTTCCGGCAGATCCTTGATAGCCTGAATAGCGATAGCAATCCCCTTTTCTTTGGAAAGGCGGCCATAATATACCAATGGTCCGCGCGTATCATCAACTGTTCCGATACTGCAAAACGTTCCTAAAAGCGGATTAGAAATGTGTTCTATTTTTCCAGGAAAACTGAATTCTTTGAACTTAGTCGTCAAGAAAATGCTGGGAGAAATAAAAAGATTGATTTTAGCGTAAGTGCCAAGGACATAATGCAGAAACTTCTCGAAAGCGCCGAGAGCGCTTTTCAAATATGAGTCTTTGACGCATCTGTCCTCAATACAAGCCCATAGCGATTTTTTTTCCCAAATTTTTCCACGGAGAAATAAATTGTAATTGGGCGAAATTAATTTATAATCATGTAATGTTAGAACCATCGGTATGCTATGTTTTTTGAGCGCATAGATGACCGAGAGGGAAAGCTGATGATATATGTTGTGCAGATGCGCCACATCCGGCTGAAAATCCAAGATTAATTTTTCCAAATTCCGCTTAGCTTGAAAATTGAAAATCAATCTTTGCGCCATGCGAACTTTTTGCCAAACAGATAGGTCCTTGGCATTATAATCCACATTATCGACAAAATATTTATCCCATTTACTCAGCTGGTTCTTCTCATCTCGCATGGAAAAAAACGCCACCTCATGACCATGAGACTCAAGAATTTTGGCCAGATCGAAATAAGCACGTTCAGAGCCACCTCGCAAATAGTGAAAATTATTTATGAGTAAAATTTTCATCTGTTAAAATGAGAGAAATTTATTTCTTAAAATCCATACGCCCGCCTTGAACCAATGTTTGCGGATGGCTGTCCGCGCCGTACAGATCATCCAGCTTGGTGCCGGTTTTTCAAGATTTATCTTATGCATAGCGGAAAAATCAAATCCTCCAAGATTGCCCAATTTTTGACTGGAAATATCAGAGGGGAAAATATCGCCGTTCGGATCGATGAAGATTCCTTCTTGGCCCGAATAGTCAGGCAGCATTCTTTTTCCCTCTAAGAGCAACACTTTCATACCATATGCATAATACGCCCGCAACCATTTTTTTATGTTCCAACTAGACAACTCTTTTTCTATGAGCCAATCCAAGACGATAATCATCTCATCTTTTTGCGTCACAAAATTTTGCGTATTGAAATATTGTTCGCTGGAATGGACCAGCGTCAAGCTCAACTCTATGCCCAAGTTTTCCGCCAGTGCATAGACAGGCTTGAGTTCGGAAACATTATAATCTCCCAACGTGAAAGACAAGCGCAATTTTTTCACACCCATTTTTTGTAAACCCTCAATAGTTGCCAAGGATTTTTGGAAACCGCCTAGAATCCCTCGCACAGCGTCATGCTTCTCATCTATTCCATCAATAGAAATGGCCACTCCGACTTGCGGATTTATTTCCAAAATTTCTTTCATCTTGGCAAGGATGAGCTCTGTCGCGAAACCATTGGAAGAAATGATAAAAGACGCTTGCGGAGATTTGTCGCTGAGCGTTTTCACGATCTTCACGATATCTCGACTGAGAAAAGGTTCTCCGCCTGTGATATTAATATCACGCAAATCACCGGGGATTTTTTCAATACTTTTCAGCGAAAGGCTTTGCGGATTGGTCATCTTCCAAATATTGCACATCTGGCAACGAGAATTGCACTGATAAGTTATAGCTAAAATAACTTCTTTTATTTTTGACTTTTGCATAGATTCAGGCTATTATTTGAGTAATTGTAACAGCTAAACTTAGCACAAAAAAATGATTTTGTCAAGAGAAAATCGCCTGCCGGAATTCACTTTTATTTTTATCACTCTTATTGCTTCTGTCTTAACCTTGATGCTTTTTTCTGTCCATTTTTCCTCAATCTACCTCAGTCTCCTGATATTCTTTATTATAGCGCTCTTTTTAATAAATAATAAAATTGGTTTTTTCTTGCTGCTCTTAGTGCGCCCGCTTCTGGATATTTTCACAGGAGACACACTTTTGCAAATCGGACACTTATCCTTGAATGTTTCTTCGGTTCTGGCGGTCAGTGCTATCGCAGTAACTGCCCTAGCTTTTTTCAAACACCGCGCAGATAAACAGACTCTCCCTTTCAAAAAAAGCTGGTGGCTATTTCTAGTCATAACTTTCCTTTCCATCCTCTATTCTTTCAATCATTTTTCCAGTTTGGCCGAGTGGATCAGGCTGTTGAGTTTTTATGCTCTTTTTCTGCTCAGCTTCCTAGTCATTAAAAATAGAGCTGATTTCCTGGAACTTTTAGCAGTGGTGGCCTATTCTGCTATCATTCCTTCTTTTTTTGCGATCTTCCAATTGCTCACCAACACCGGAATGACGCTTCCTCTTGAAGGCATCTCCAATCGAATTTATGGAACATTCGCCCATCCCAATCCTTTCGCCTATTATTTGGTTTTTCTCATCTTAATTTTGGGCTATCTGATAATCATCAAAAATAAGAATTTATTTTTCAATCTTTCAGTTTCCGCCCTATACGCCATCCTCCTTCTCCTTACATTTACCCGTGGCGCTTGGATCGCACTAGTCCTGGCCATTTTTATCGTAGGAGGCTTAAAATATAGGAAAATGTTGGTGCTTTTTGCAGTTTTGCTATTCTTAGTCTATCTCTCTGCCGAACCCATCAGGATGAGAGTTGACGCTCTTTATACATACAATCCAGGCAGTTCCATTGAGTGGAGAAAAGGTATTTGGAATGATGGTATGAATATTGCCAAAGAAAAAATATTGCTCGGACATGGCGCCGGTACTTCGGAAGAGATTCTCTTGGCCGCCCGCGGACCCAAATCAGGTTCGTCTGATCCGCACAATGATTATCTAAAAATATTCATCGAGAATGGACTCATCGGAGTAGTTGCATATGTGATATTGATCCTAACGCTTCTTTATAATTTGGCCAAAAATTATCGGTTTGCTCGAGACACCCAGCAAAAAGATTTATATCTGTTCTTACTCGCTTTTTCCACAGTGATTTTCACTATGAGCTTCATTGATAACATTCTCAGAAGTACCGTCTTGCAATGGTCTTTTTGGGCCATTATGGCCGGCACATTCGCACTCAATAGCATTTCAAAAACTTCTCATATAAAAAAATAATTCTCACATTTCGGGAAAAATAAAAACCTCGGAGTGCTATGTTTTGCACTGCGAGGTTTTTCGAGAGTAGAATACTCTACTTTACTTTCGAGTATCATACTTGTTCGGCACCACTTCTGCGAGGCCGGTTTTATAATCAACCATCACTTCATAGCCTGGATTACCCTGAGCATCGTTGCGATTGTGGGAATCGCCTTGATCAATCCAAAGCCATTTACCAGACTTGGTATCCTGACCCCAGAAACGATACCACCCAAGATGCCCCTGTTTAAGCGGCTTAGTTGTGACAAGGAGATTCCCATCCTTTGTAACGGTAGTTGGCAAAGCGTAACTGCCTTCGGCTACCAATATCCAGCTAGTGCCATTGTGCCAACAGTAGCTAGTATTGGCCTCCCAGGATGGATTAGTAATGCCTTCCTTCTCCAACTGTTGAGCAATGGTGGGCAATTCAACGGTAACCGTTTGGTCGGTCTTGTCAACTTTGACTACCTTAAAGGTGCCATTGAATCCACCGGGTACTGTATATTTCCCCGATGCGGGAAAATTACTTGCCTGTGCTGTTCCAAAAAATGAAACAGCTGCCAAAAAAAGAACTGCTGCGATAATCTTTTTCATCTTTTCCTCCCTAAGTAGGATTTATCTTTTACCGCCTTTTTTCTCAATAGTGAGAACTACTTTCCCACAACACACGTTGCGAGAAAATTCATTCCTTCTATTTTTAATATTACACCCTATCACCATTCTTTATTTTTGTCAAGCAGGAAAAATTAGGAATATCTAGGATCTCTCGCGATGGAGAAATCCTAGATACAATATATCTTATTCCAAATCAATTCTTTCTTCCAGATCCTCTAAAGGAACATCGTTCCAGAAAAATAGAAATTGTTCAGAATTATTTCAGATAATCCGCCGGATTGTGGAGAAGTGTTGACTCTCCATTTTCAGGCAGACCTTTCAGCTCAGCCGCAGTTGCCTTATGAATCTGCGAGGCGTATACGGCCTTTACAACTCCATCGATACTCACGTTGATACTGAAGGGTTGCCATTGGCCGACTCCCTGAAACTTAAAGTTTGCAAAGGATGTCGCGGCGACAACATTACTGTAACTGGAAAATTCAGTCGCCGGACCAGCCTGGAGAAACCCTCTGTTCTTGGAAGAATTCTCAACACCGCCGCCGAAATTGAATCCGGGAGCGATTACTAGAGACTTGTCACCATTGACATCAAAATCATAAATCCACTGCGTTAACATCAGAGTTATGGTTTGATTGTCAGTCTTTTCACCTTGCTTCACGTTAGTATTGAATGGGAAGCGAGCTTCAAGATTGGTTTCAAACTTCGGAAACCACTTTTCACCTCGATCACGCCGCGCGTAAAAATTACCATGCAGCGAAGCCAAGAAGATATCATCCACTTGATGGGTGACTTTCTCGCCCTTCCATTTGCCGTGATTATACAACTTTCCAACACCTAGATCGATGTCGAAGTCCTTGTGTTCGGCTAAAATTTTGGCCGTTGCACCAAAAACTCTTTCGTTCCAATCATAGGTGTAATACTTGTCGGCCACACCATTGCCACCAGCCAGAAAGCCGAAAGCTCCGATACCGATTGATATTTTCTCTGTCGGATCGAACCACAAAAATCTGGCTCGACCTTTAGTATAGGCGTATTTGCCATTGTTATCGCCGCCCTCTACGCGAGAACGATAATTTCCGGCACCCACCTGCCAATCCCAATTGTTCCGGTTTTTGATTTGAGCAGGCGTAACACCGGGAAAGGGATTGTCGGGATGAGGAAAACCAACAGAAGGAGGTCCTTCAGTGGGTGGATTAGAAGTAACAACAGGCGGCGGATTTTTTTCTTCCCAACCACCCCAGTTGTTGCATTTTTGGATATGCAGAACATGATAACCTGCCACGCCATAATCCTTAGCAGCATATACAAGAGTAGAATCCCATCCGGTAATAAAGTTCTCTCGAACTTCAGCTTTACCGAAAGTCATCCAGTCGAAATGCTGTCCACTACCAATTCCCTTCTCAAACCATTCAAACTTTCCTTGCCTGATATTTTCCATAACCTTAACTCTAATATCAGCAGGCAAATTAGAATGATCTATCGCCCATTCGGCAGTTCCTTTGTACGGATTACCGCCAACTACATTCCAGACGAAGTTGGAATTGACCGACTTGCGAATCTCACGCTTCTCCTTGCGGATAGTCGCATTCTTCACAACAGATGACGCGGTTTCCTTAACCGCTACAGATTCTGATTTTTCCGGAATCAACAACTTCTGATCTGGTTTAATCGTTGTCGATTTCAATTTTGATCCATCGGCATTACGAATGCTCTGCCAATGAACACCACTAATTCTCCAGAGGGTTTCTCCTTTGGAAACCGTGTGAGGCACCATCTTCTCAGCCCAAGCGCTTGATGCGCCCGAAGCCAACAGAAGCACCATCACGAATAGTGTAAACTTTTTCATGATTTACCTCCTCGACGCTTCTTGCGCCAGTTTTTGTTGTAAGCTGTATATTACACGATCTCTTTGCTGAAGCAACGCTTGAAACATTTGCTGCATCAATATGAAGTTTGGCTTGAGGTCTCCGCGTAAACACGTTGCTCGCGCGTAGAATCCTTCAATCGGACCGTTATTAGCATCAATCAGTCCATTCAAAATGGAACTGGCAATGCCGAAATCTATCGCCCCGAAGTTAACATTCAGATTCCTGGCAAATCTTTGTTCAGGAGTAGCCGCGTTCTTGCTGGCACTCTGCTTTTTAAATTCTTCTTGCGACAGATAGCCCTGTCGGACTTCTCCATCAGGCATTGTGTAATTATGACCCAACTTTTCCGCCAACTGAGATTTGAGCGCTTCCCATTCCGGCGAACCGACCTTGATCTCTCGAAAACTTGTTTTGTCCAGCTCAATGCCTCTCTTTTCCGAGTACATCTGCCAAAAAGCTTCAGCTTCCTTGAGTGTCATACCGTTTTGAAAAGCTTGATGCGCATATTCAGGATCCTCATCGAATTTTTTCGGGTCGTAATCAAATTCCTTACCAGACAAATCATGAATCTTACCACCATCGCGGTCAAGATGCACAATTTTCGCATTGATGAGGTTTTCTTTTCGCCCAACTACAATCACCTGGAGCGTAAGGTCTCCCCACCAGTTCAAGTCAGTAACAAAGGCATCACCCACAAAAGGCTTACTGCCAAATTGTTCGGCTAAAACCGGCCAAACTCCACTGCCATTAACACTTTCCGCTCCCCAAGTACCAGCATTCAATATAGCTGTAAAAACAGTCACATGTTGCTCGCCAGCCTTTTCGTTCTCGACTGGATGTGGGATAGACACCGCTTGCACCGCTTGGGTACGAGCCGCATCCGGAACATAATTGTTTTGAGTGGCACAACCAACCAACATCATTGTTGTTGCCAATAAAGCCATCATTGTTAGTGTCTTCATTTCTTGGCCTCCTTATTCTGTCCGAAAAAATTCGGGTCATATTCCCAATCTTCTTCTTTGCCGATGTTTTCAATCAGTCTCCTGATTTCCTCATCAAGAAAAATTTGCCGATCGACAGTTTTGAAAATATGCCTGGCTTCTTCGGCCTCTTCTTTCGATAGTTGCCATTTTGTACGCTGCGTACCTTTTTCACTCCAAGTCACATATAACATCCATAAGATGATGCAGCCACTAGTAGCAAAAAGAATAATCGATCCTAGTGGAGGTTTTGAGATATAAATACCTCGCGCCTCTTCGCCCCTAAGCCTTTCTTCTGTCTCATACAGAGCCTTTTCGGTCACTCCCTTTTCCTGATCAGACGCCTGAAGCGCCCGCTCAAGATCAGTAATGACTTCGTGCAGTTGGACGGCTTCCTGTTCAAGATTGACATTTTCCCTTTCGAGATCCGCCATCTTTTCCGCCTCGGCCTTGCCCGTTTCCACCTCTTTCGAGACAATCGGGGCGAGCGAGGCGCGGCCTTTCTCCACAGTCACTATCAGGATAGTCCCGATAGCCAATTTCCGCGGATTTGCAATGCCATTGGGAAGCCTGATTTCTTTTGCGACATTAGCGGGGCTAACTGCTTTTTCCGGAAACAATTTCCGAAAAATTCCCCAACAAGTGTCGCCTTTCACAACTTCGTAGACGAGCTTTTTTTCGCCCGTGACCAAATCATTGAATTCACCTATAACTCCAGCCTCGGCAAAACCTGCCGTGGCTAAAGCCGCCATTGCCAATAGTAATGCCAAGATGGATTTTTTCATTTCTCCCTCATCTGTATTTTTTTCCGCGCAGAACCATTCCGCGCGAATTTATTCTTCATTCAGTTGTCAAGTTACTGTCCCTAACAGCCTTACGCCAGTCCCCTTTTTGAAAAACGGGGCTGGACGTAAAGCAATTCTTAGTTTTGGTTATTCTCCAATTTCTTTTTCCAATATTCGCTGTTAGCTGCCAGATAATCTTCATCGGAGATGCCGGGTTCTTGCGGCAAGTTTTCCATCGGAAAAAGCTCATCTTCCGGCGTGATGTCTTTTTTGGTTGCAAATCTGATTTCGGAAATTTCTTCTTGCTTAGAGAATTCTTCCCGATAGATCATAAAGAGCAGGAAGAAAAACACTCCAACGATGAACCCGCCGATGCCGGACAAGATGATCTGAGCAATGGAAGGATTTTTTTCTACAATCGGTCCGGATAAGACGCGCACATTGACGTTCTGGTCCTGCCCCAAGAAAAAAGAATTCTTATTGACCACCACATCCAATACCGCTTCGGAAAGCTGGTCGGTTTGGATCTGCGTATCGCCAAAAATCTGGATATTGAGGATCCCTACACTGGAATCGTTCTTGATATGCACGATCCGTTGCCACTCCTTGAGTCTTTCTGCGGTGTCGCCACTGAGGAAAGCCATAGAAGTTTTTCCCGTAGTCGACACTTCCTCTAAAAATTTCTCACTGTAGATCGATTGGGAAAGAATATTGGCCAGATAATTGGCTGACTGCGACAAAGCATAATAGTCCGTCGTGCCGGTCTGACTTTGAGACATCAAAATATCCGTACTGGAACGGAAATTTTTCTGAGTCATCACTAAGACCAGAAAAGAAAGTGCGCCCACGAACAGCCCGAACAGAAGCGCTGTTTTTAGATTATTTTTGGCCGATTTAAGCATATTTTCCGTAGTCATAATTTTTTTACTTACAATTAGTATTTAACAGATTATACTAGCAGAAATGACAAAATTTGTCAATAGCAGTAGGTAATGTTCACATACATATGGCGGTTTTTCCAGAATAGCAGTATTCTGGCGTATGAGTATCAATATGCCAACTACAATTAAAGAAGAGCGATTAAGGTGGGTTCTGCCCATTGTAAACAA
>Ga0172380_10000331_pt1 | contig 95789 bp, 101 predicted proteins | sample Leawe162metaG_FD_119747 | JGI IMG/M metagenome (GOLD analysis project Ga0172380, IMG submission 119747) | Leachate microbial communities from a municipal landfill in Southern Ontario, Canada - Leachate well 162 metaG | ecosystem: Engineered > Solid waste > Landfill > Unclassified | place...
ATTTGTCCCTTCGGGTCTGTTTCTTCTTGCTCCCGTATTCCGCTTGAGAAAAACTGAGTTGCTTGGTTTGCTGCGCCGTTGTCGTCATCGTTTGTGCCCCCTTAACTTCTCGAACACATTAACACGCAGCTTCCCGGTTTCGTTGGCAAGCTGAACGAATAAATCTGCGTTTCCTTAGCCATTCCTGGGTGTGAATGGCTTTCTCCGGTTTTGGCATCAACCCCCCAATGTTTCCCCACAATTCAGGAATCAGTTCAACCTGTACGAGGTTACAGCGTTGCATTATTCGCGCGCGTTGCGTAGTATTCATTTGCGCGAACCGATGCGGTTTTATATAGCTCATGTCCTTCGCGCAAGGGTCGCATGTGGCGTATTTTTCTTTGTTTGCATTTGATTTATCTTGCCTGTGATCTTTTAACTTATTGATTGATAAGTAACGAAAAAGTGAAAAACCCGCTGTTCTCAAAATCCATAATTCATACAGTTTGGCAAGAGGCTGCAGCGCCATGCCTGCCGATTTGTGATGCCGCATAAAATAGAAAAACTTGCAGTTTTGTTTGCCGACATTTGCGGCAGCACCGCGCTCTACGATAACCTCGGGGATCATTTGGCGCGTAGCCTGATAGCGCAGTGTGTGGCAACTATGGTCGGAGAAATTGCCCCTTACCAAGGCACGCTGATCAAGACTCTGGGCGACGAAGTCATGTGCACCTTCCCCAGCGCCGAAGCCGCCCTGCACGCTGCTTGCGCAATGCAGCGTGCGGTGGAAAACGCCCGCTACGAAGGCGGCCAGGCGATGCACATACGCGTTGGCTTCAATTATGGCGAAGTCATTTGCGAGGCTGGCGATGTGTTTGGCGATACCGTCAACGTTGCCGCGCGGGTTGCCGCTATTACCCGAGCCAGCCAGATCATGACGACCCAGGCCGTGGTTGACGCGCTGTTGCCGGATTCGCGCGAAAAAACCCGCAAGATCATGCGTGCCGAATTCAAGGGCAAGCAGGAGCAGCTTGATATTTTCATTGTTATCTGGGAAATGGATGACATGCTGAGCACCCGCATCGGCAATCCGGCTTTCCGCAAGTTTCCGGACAATATCGACGAAATGTCTCTGCTTTACCGCAGCCAGGAACTTAAGGTCAACAAAGAACGCCGGAGCGTGGTATTGGGGCGCGGAGACACTTGCGACCTTATCGTACAAAATGGGTTTGCATCGCGCCAGCACATCCGCTTCGAATTGCGTTTTGGCAAATTTGTCGCCGTGGATCAGAGCACCAATGGCTCCTATATCCGCTTTAGCGACGGGAACGTGGTACGCCTCGCACGCGAGGAAATGATCATGCAAGGATCGGGATCCATCAGCCTGGGGCAGGCTTACTCGGAAAATCCCAGTGAACTTGTTGAATTTTCGGTGACCACCAGCCATGTCAAACATCTGCTAGCGGAATAGCGGAATGTGCGAAGCGCCGACAGCAGAGATTTTCTGTCTCGCGCGTGATGCCGACGGTTTCTCCGATTACTCCACAAAGTGGCGAGCGGGCAAGGCAGGGTAAAGCGGACTTTCTATTTAGCGTTGACAGCAGTTACGCGAGGGAATTTACCGTGATGACCCAGGAGCACAAGGGATCGTATAGCCAGCTCCGGCCTATCTTATTGATTTCCCAATCCCAGTTCTTGTATCTTGCGCGTCAGGGTGTTGCGCCCGATACCGAGCAGGGCGGCAGCTTCAATACGTCGCCCGCCAGTGTGATGCAGAGCTTGCAGGATCAGGGTGCGCTCGAATTGCGCGGTAAGCTCGCCCATGATGCGATCTTCGCCGCGCTGCAAGGCCATCGCCACCTGTTGCGCCAGCGCGGCGCTCCAATCACCGCCTTCAGCCGCTTTTCCGCTCGCCTCCTTATGCCATTCCGGCGGCAGATCGGCGATCTCTATCTTCTGCGAGGGCGTCATCACCGCCAGCCAGTGGCACAGGTTTTCCAGTTGCCGCACGTTGCCGGGGAAGTCTTGCGCGGCGAGGAAGCGCAACGCCTCCTCGCTCCATTGCTTCGGCTCCACACCCAGTTCGCGCGCGCTTTTTTGCAGGAAATATTTCGCCAGCAGCGGGATGTCCTCACGCCGTTCGCGCAGCGGCGGCAGGCGCAACCGGATCACGTTCAGCCGGTGGAACAGGTCTTCGCGGAACAGACCCTGTTTGACGCGCTCGTCGAGATTCTGGTGGGTCGCGGTGATGATGCGCACGTTGGCCATGATCGGCTGATGGCCGCCGACGCGGTAGAAATTGCCGTCCGACAGAACACGCAATAAACGGGTTTGCAGGTCGGCGGGCATGTCGCCGATTTCATCGAGGAACAGCGTACCGCCCTCCGCCTGCTCGAAGCGCCCGTGCCGCGTCGCCGTCGCACCGGTAAACGCGCCGCGCTCGTGGCCGAACAGTTCCGATTCGAGCAAATCCTTGGGGATCGCGGCGGTGTTGAGCGCGATGAAAGGCTTGGCGGCGCGCGGGCTGTGGCGGTGCAGGGCGCGCGCCACCAGCTCCTTGCCGGTGCCGGATTCACCGTTGATCAGCACGGTCGCCTGCGATTGCGCCAGTTTGCCGATGGCGCGGAACACCTCCTGCATCGCGGGCGCCTGGCCGAGTATGCCGGCGGCGGCTTCGACTTCCTGCGCCCCGCCAGATTTGTGCTGGCTTTGCTCCAGCGCGCGCCGGATCAGCTCAACCGCGTAGTTGATGTCGAACGGCTTGGGCAGGTATTCGAAGGCGCCTCCCTGGAATGCGGACACGGCGCTTTCCAGATCGGAATAGGCGGTCATGATGATGGCCGGAATAAGCGGATGGTGCTGGTGCAGCGCCAGCAAAAAATCCAGCCCGGAGCTGCCAGGCATACGGATATCGCTGACCACCACTTGCGGCAAGCTGTTGTTCAGCGCGCGCAACGCGTCGTCCGCCGTGGCGAAACTCTTGAATTCGATGTTCTCGCGCGCCAGGGCTTTTTCCAGCACCCAGCGTATCGATCGGTCGTCGTCTATGATCCAGACTGGTTTCATTTCATTCACCTCTATGGCAGTACGCAGGATGGGCATTGCCCGCCATGCCTGTCCTGAGTTTGTCGGAGCGGTCGGGCGGAGCCCGGCCTACATTTGGTTCGTCTCGCCCGGCTTAAGGAAGCGGCAGCAGCACGGTAAAGCAGGTGCGCCCCGGTTCGCTGTCGAATTCTATCGCGCCGTGATGTTGGTTGACGTAGTCCTGCGCCAGCGTCAGGCCGAGCCCATGGCCGTCGGCGCGGCCCGATACCAGCGGATAAAAAATCTTGTCCTGCAGCTCCGGCGGAATGCCGGGGCCATTGTCGATAATTTGCACCATCACCGCCAGGCGGTGGCGGCGTTTGATCAGCGTTACCTGCCGCGCGATGCGGGTGCGCAGGATGATAGTCCCGCTGCCTTGCATCGCCTGCGCGGCGTTGCGCACGATGTTGAGCATCGCCTGGATCAACTGCTCCTTGTCGCCGATCAGCGCGGGCAGGCTAATGTCGTAATCGCGCTGAATCGTCAATCCTGCCGGCATTTCCGCCAGCACTACGCTGCGCACGCGCTCCAGCACTTCGTGAATGTTGAGCGCGCTGTAGTGCGATGAGTTTTGCGGGGAGAGCAATTTCTCCATCAGCGAACGCAATCGATCCGCCTCCTGCACGATGATCTGGGTGTATTCGCGCAACGCCGGTTTTTCCAGTTCCTGTTCGAGTAACTGCGCCGCGCCGCGTATGCCGCCGAGTGGATTCTTGATCTCGTGCGCGAGGTTGCGTAACAACAGGCGGCTGGCCTGCGTCTGATCGAGCATCTGCTCTTCGCGCGCCAGCTTGAGCGTCCGGTCCATCGGGTGGAATTCCAGCAACAGGTGTGGTACGCCAAGCTGCACCGGCGTCGCAGCGCAGCGCAGATGCAGCTTGCCGTGCGCGTGTGTGCCCAGCGTCAGATCGTGCTCGATATAGCTGGCGTTGTCCCGGATCGCGTGCTGCATCGCATTGGCGAGTTGCGCGGTATCTGTGAACGCCTGCAGCACCGGAAGCTCGGACAAGCTCTTGCCGCTCATGTCGAACAAATGCTCTGCGGCCGGATTGAGATAAACGATACGCGACTCTTCGTCCAGCAGGATAACCGCTGTGGCGAGATGTTCGGGTGTGAGGTTCGAAGAGTCGGGCATACATTCTTGCGCAGCAGGAAACATGCCAAAGGTGTGATCTATTTTATTGAGGCGTGATCTATTTTATTTTTGATAACTCTATTTTGAGCGCTTCGACGTTCTTGCTGTGCAAGTCAACCCGGTCTTTCAGCGCATTTATTTTTTCTTCGTATTTCGCCATATTGCGATGGGTTTTGCCATCTTTGCCTATGAAAACTTCTGGGGTATCTTCGCCCTCTTTCAGGCTCTGCCTGGCTTCTTCGAGCAGTTTTTCTTCCATGCCCAGCTCGTCCTGCAATATCTTGCGGCGCGTGTCATCGCGGCCTTTTTGCGTTGCACCATCCACTTTGGGAAAATCCGCCGGCGCGCGTGCTGGTGGAACCATAGTGGGCAGCGGCTCCAGAACAATCTTTTTGCCGCCCTTGATCGGCGTGCTGGAATAGGTCACATGACCATCGTCATCGACGGACTTGTAGATGTCCGCCAGCGCCAGCGCCGGGCAAAAGACTGTCATTGCAAGCAAGTATCCCAGCTTCATTTTCGTTCTCCTGCAGAAAGGCACAGTGAAGTATAGGGCAAGCTTCGGAACCAGACAAACATTTGCAGTTCGAAGCAAAACGGGGCTTGCGCCCCGTTTCGTTGTTCTGCTTTGCGATGTCGACAATTAGATGCTGTAGTACATTTCAAACTCGACCGGATGTGTGGTCATGCGGATGCGATTGACTTCCTCCATCTTCAGCGTGATGAAGGCATCGATGAAGTCGTTGGAGAATACGCCACCGCGTGTCAGAAACTCGCGATCCTTGTCCAGATGAGCCAGCGCTTCGTCCAGCGAGGCGCACACGGTCGGGATTTTTGCGTCCTCTTCCGGCGGCAGGTCATACAGATTTTTGTCGGCCGGATCACCGGGGTGGATCTTGTTCTGGATGCCGTCCAGGCCGGCCATCATCAGAGCCGTGAAACACAGGTACGGGTTTGCGGTCGGGTCCGGGAAGCGCGTCTCGATGCGGCGCGCTTTGTCGCTGGCTACATGCGGAATGCGGATCGACGCGGAGCGGTTCTTTGCCGAATAAGCCAGCTTGACCGGCGCCTCGTAGTGCGGAACCAGACGCTTATAGGAGTTGGTGCCGGGGTTGCAGATCGCGTTCAGCGCCTTGGCGTGCTTGATGATGCCGCCGATATAGTACAGCGCGGTATCGGACAGACCGGCATAGCCGTTGCCGGCGAACAGATTCTTGCCATCCTTCCAGATCGACTGATGCACGTGCATACCGGAGCCGTTGTCGCCGACGATGGGCTTGGGCATGAAGGTCGCGGTCTTGCCGTACTGGTGTGCGACGTTATGCACCACATATTTCAAGGCTTGGGTCTGGTCGGCGCGGCGCACCAGCGTGTTGAACTTGGTGCCGATTTCGCATTGTCCGGCAGTCGCCACTTCGTGGTGATGCACTTCGACCTCGATGCCGATGTCTTCCAGCGCCAAGCACATCGCCGCGCGGATATCGTTCAGGCTGTCGACCGGCGGAACCGGAAAATAGCCGCCCTTGACCATGGGGCGGTGACCGGTGTTGCCGCCATCAAATTTTTCACCGGTTGACCAGGCCGCTTCTTCGGAGTTGATCTTCAGCGAACAGCCGGACATATCGACATGCCAGTTCACCGAATCGAAAATGAAGAATTCCGGTTCCGGGCCGAAGAAGGCGGTGTCGCCGATGCCGCTGGATTTCAGGTAAGCCTCGGCGCGTTTGGCGATGGAGCGCGGATCGCGGTCGTAGCCCTTGCCGTCGGTCGGCTCGACCACGTCACAGGTAATCACCAGCGTGTTTTCGTCCATGAACGGATCGAGGTAGGCCGTGGCCGGGTCCGGCATCAACAGCATGTCCGAGGCCTGGATGCCTTTCCAGCCGGCGATCGAGGAGCCATCGAACGCATGGCCATCTTCAAATTTTTCCAACCCGACGTACTTGGCGGGTACACCTACGTGCTGCTCTTTGCCGCGCGTATCGGTAAAACGCAAATCCACGAACTTGACATCGTGATCCTGGATCATTTGCAACACATCATTGGCCGACATCGACATAGCTACCTCCCACTTGTTAAGAATACGAAAATTGAAATTAAACCGCCAACCAAGCGGAATCCGGAATGCAAGAATCAGTTACCTCTTCATCTTTTCTTGTCTCGCACAAAGCGTGCCAACCCTTCATGCGCGACACGCGGCTATTGTGCCATAAGCCAATCAAGCGGCGCGCAAAATATTTGCACCAAAAGTGGGCTTAATGAGCCATCTATGCACTAATTTTGTGCAAAGCTGCGATGAATTTGAATGGTGCGGAAGAACTCGTCATCACGCACCAGTCCATCGCAGCGAGCCTGCAAAGTGTTGGCATAGGCGGCATCTTGACCGCCAGCCGTCAGCCCGCCAGTGGTCAGACCGTTGGCAGTCAGATAGAGTTCGGCATCCACCTTGCCGTCCAGATAGTGCAATACCACGCGATTGGCCGTCAGGGTGGCATCCCCCAGTCGTTCCGCGAGATGCGCCAGCAGGCGGTCGCGATCCGGCAGATGTGCGTTTGGCTTGGCCCGCATGTCGTCTTCAGGGTCAATATGCACCATCACATCCATGACGTGATGCTGCTTGAGCACCGCCTGCCGCGCCGATTCGGCAATGTGATGCCCTTCCGACACGCTGATCCTGGAGTCGACCAGGATATGCGCGTCGACCAGCGCGTTATCGGCCATCTTGCGCGTGCGCAGCTCATGCAGTCCGCGCACACCGCTGGTATTGAGCAGAGTTTGCCGGATGGCTTCGACTTCCTCGGCATCCAGCCCGGTATCAGTCAACTCTGCCAGCGCTTCCCAGGCGAGTTTGCCGCCCATGCGCGCGATCATCATGCCCACCACCGCCGCAGCTACCAGATCGAGAAAAGTGTAGCCAAGCAGGTTGCCGCCGATGCCGGCCAGCACTACCAGCGAGGAGGCCGCATCGGAGCGCGAGTGCCAGGCATTCGCCGCCAGCAGTTGCGAACGCACCCGCTTCGCCACCGATATCAGGTAGCGGAACAGGCCTTCTTTGGCAAACAAGGTGAGCAAAGCGACCCACAAGGTGGTCGGGTGAACCTGCTGAAGTTCTTCAGGGTGCTGCAGACGCCATCCGGCGGCAACCAGCAGACCGATGCCGAGGACGGCCAGCGCCGAACCGAGCAGTAAAGTCGCGGCAGTTTCGAAACGCGCATGGCCGTAAGGGTGATCGGCATCGGCATGGCGATGGCTTTGCCGGTTCACGACCAGCACCAGAAAATCCGACAGCAGGTCGGAAAGGGTATGCAAGCCGTCGGCAATGAGCGCCTGCGACCTGCCGAAATAGCCCACGACGAGTTGCAGCACGGTCAGCAGCAGGTTGACCGATACGCTCACCCAGGTACATTGTTGCGCGGCGGCAAAGCGTTCCGCATTGACGTGCGTCTTCTCCTGATCGGGCAGATGAATCTCGCGCGACGCGTGAGTATGATTTTTCATGGCAGTTAAGCTAGTATGCGCGTGTATCGCGCAGCATAACATTGATCATCGTATTTAAGCAGAGGCGCGATATGCCGCGCTTCAGTATTCATTTAAGGGAATAAACAACATGGGACAAATTAGCGCTATTCTGCAAGCGGCGCAACAGCGCGCCAAAGAAATTGACCTGCCCTATCAAGGCACACTGCATCCGGATGAAGCTTATAAGATTCTGCTCTCCGCACCCGGCGCCAGACTAGTGGATGTGCGCACCCGCGCCGAACTGGACTGGGTGGGGCGCGTATCCGGCGCCGTGGAAATCGAATGGGCAACCTATCCCGGCATGAAACCCAACCCGCATTTCATCGCCCAACTCGAACAGCAAGTGGACAAAGAGGCCTTGGCGATATTCATTTGCCGCAGCGGAGTGCGCTCGCACCATGCCGCCACAGCCGCCACCCAGGCGGGTTTTAGCGACTGCTACAACGTGCTGGAAGGTTTCGAAGGCGATAAAAATACGGACGGACACCGCAATACGCTGGGTGGATGGCGTGCGTCCGGATTGCCTTGGGAGCAAGGCTGATTTACCCCAATAATCCCTTAGAAAAACTGCGTTATACCGGCGCAGGTATGACGGCCTAATGGATTATTTGGGCTTACTGCAAGTCGCGCTATGGCTGGGTTCTTGGTGTCAGGATTAACGAGAAGCTCGCGTAGCGAGCTTCTCGTTAATAATATGAATTGCTCCGCACCTTGCGCCGATCAATTCGGCGCACACATAACGATTCCCTCGTCGCTCCAGCCGCGAGACACAACTTCCTGAATGGCTGCCAGGCTACTGGTGATGCGATGGTTCGAATCTACACCACGGGTGTATCCGTTGTTGTAAGCGCGATAGACCGGCGTGGTTCCGGTGGGGCAAGTCCTATTTGTTCCTTCTATGGTCGGCGGTGTCGAGACAAAAGCTAGGCCCTCGAAATTCCAGCGTCTCTCTGTGTCTGGGGTGCTGGCCTGCAATTGCTTGAGGTCGTAGCACTCGCCAGGATCACCCGTATAAAAATGCGAGTTCGGCCCGGGTGATTGGCTGCCGTAGAAGCGGCATACGGAAGCGTTGCCACCCGATTTGAAACTATTGCCGGTGCGCACCCAAGCCGTCCCCGCGTTGCCGCTGTCGATGGCAACCGCCTCGCCCGGGTCGGTGGTGATGAAGTAGTGGTCGAGGCTGGTGTTGTAAAACTCTACAACATCATTTCCACTCAAATTTATGTCGGCTCCGCTTTCGATTATATTGGCCTTGTAACCAGTGATATTACCGGGCTGATCGATCTGGAAGCATTCCATCTCCTCGGTTGTTACAGTAGCATTGGCGGGCGTAATTTTGATGGTAAGGCAAAGCCATGCAGTCGAGGCTGAGTCAGGTTCAAGCGACCACCTGGCAAACCACGTATCCGGGGACAGCGTGGCTTTGTTTATATAATTCCTTCCCTTATACAATATCCCCGATGCTCCTACCCGACCTGTTGCCGGGAGTGGAAGCTGGGTTGATACCTTCATGTTATTGCTCGCACCGTACAAGTTATTCAGGCTACCGAATACGCTGAAGGGCGCCAACGAATAGAAGGTTTCGGAGTTGTCTGTAGAAACAACATTGCCGTTCTTTTTCAGTGTATTCGCTTGCGTATAAGTGTTAAGCGGCGCCGGATAAACGAGCGGGTCGGTTTTCTCCGATCCCGGCACACGATGGGCCGAAAGGAGATAACTATTCCCCGCAGTGTCTGAGGCACTGGCAGTATAAGTTGATGCCTTTGAAACCAAAGAGGTAAACACTGCTTCCACCGGGAAGTCGATAGTGGAAATGGTGGTGGGCATCCAGGCTGTCGATTTGTGACAGGTGTCGCATGATGCCGTGGTGTAAGTGTGCATTGAAGTCTTGCCAGCAGCGAAAGTGCCGTTGTGGCAACTGGCGCAGGTTCCTTTCACCACGTTGCTGTGATCCATTGCCGTGCCAGTCGGCAGTTTCCAGCCTGTTTTCTGGTGGCAGGTGTCACATGAAGCCGTGGTGGAAATGTGCGCCGCGCTCTTGCCCGTAGCGAGCGTGCCGTTGTGGCAGGTGGCGCAAGTGCCGGGCGTTGCGTTGCTGTGGTTTCCTGTCGCCGGTTTCCATGCTGTCGTCTGGTGGCAGGTGTCACACGATGCCGCTGTGGAAATATGCGCGGAGCTCTTGCCCGTGGCGAGCGTGCCGTTGTGGCAGGTGGCGCAGGTCCCTTTCACCACGTTGCTGTGGTTCATGCCTGTCGCCGGTTTCCAGCCTGTCGTCTTGTGGCAGGTGTCGCACGATGACGTGGTGGCAATATGCGCCGTGTTCTTGCCGGTAGCGCTAGTGCCGTTGTGGCAGCTGGCGCAGGTGCCGGGCAGCACGTTGCTGTGATCCACTAAGGTGGTCGCCGGTTTCCAGCCTGTCGTTTTGTGACAGGAATCGCACGAAGCCGGGGTGGCAATATGCGCCGTACTCTTGCCCGTAGCGAGAGAGCCGTTGTGGCAGGTGGCGCAAGTGCCGGGTTTCACATTGCTGTGATCCATCGCGCCTGTCGCCGGTTTCCAGGCGGTCGTCTTGTGACAGGAATCGCACGAAGCCGGGGTGGCAATATGCGCCGTGCTCTTGCCCGTAGCGAGACTGCCGTTGTGGCAGCTGGCGCACGTGCCGGGTTTCACATTGCTGTGATCCATCGAGCCTGTCGCCGGTTTCCAGGCTGTCGTCTGGTGACAGGTATCGCATGAAGCCGGGGTGGAAATATGCGCCGTGCTCTTGCCCGTAGCGAGACTGCCGTTGTGGCAACTGGCGCAAGTGCCGGGCGCCACTTTGCTGTGATCTACCAAGCCTGTCGCAGGTTTCCAGGCTGTCGTCTGGTGGCAGGTATCACACGAAGCCGGGGTATTGATATGGCCTGTACTCTTGCCGGTAGCGAGGCTGCCGTTGTGGCAGGTGGCGCAAGTGCCGGACGCCACGTTGCTGTGGTTCCATGTCGCCGGTTTCCAAACGGTCGTCGTATGGCAGGAGTCACACGATGCCGTGGTGGAAATATGCGTTGGGGTCTTGCCCTTGGCGTTGGTGCCGTTGTGGCAGGTGGCGCAAGTGCCGGATGCCACGTTGCTGTGGTTCCATGTCGCCGGTTTCCAGGCGGTCTTCAGGTGGCAGGAATCACACGATGCGGTGGTGGAAATATGCGTTGTGGTCTTGCCTTGGGCGCTAGAGCCGTTGTGGCAGGTGGCGCAACTGCCGACCGCCACGCTGCTGTGGCTCCAAGTTGCCGGCTTCCAGGCTGCCGTCGTGTGGCAGGAATCGCACGATGCTGTGGTGGAAATATGCGTGGTGCTCTTGCCAGTAGCGCCAGCGCCGTTGTGGCAGTTGGCGCAGGTGCCGGGCGTCACGTTGCTGTGGCTCAATCTCGCCGGCTCCCAGGCTGATGTTGTGTGGCAGGAGTCGCATGATGCCGTGGTGGAAACATGGCCCCGATCCTTGCCCTCGGCGACTGTGCCGTTGTGGCAGGTGGCGCAAGTGCCAGGCGTCACGTTGCTGTGGCCACCAGAGCCTGTCGCCGGCTCCCAGGCTTTTGTCGTGTGGCAGGTGTCACACGAAGCCGTGGTAGAAATATGGCCTCGATCCTTACCTTCGGCGACAGTGCCGTTGTGGCAGGTGGCGCAAGTGCCAGGCGCTACACTGCTGTGCCCCCCAGAACCTGACCCGGAGCCTGTCGCCGGCTTCCAGTCTGACGTATTGTGGCAGGTGTCACACGATGCCGTGGTAGCAATATGATTCCGATTTTTACCCTCTTCTCTGATGCCGTTATGGCAGGTTGCGCAGGTGCCAGCCGCCACGTTTCTGTGGTCACCATCTCCGTCATCTCCACCTTCATCATCCCCGCCGCCGTCTTCTTGAGCGTATTTTTTACCATCGCTTTTGATATCCAGGCTTTGAATGCTGGAAGTGCGACTCACGCCGCCATCGTACCCGGCTGAGCTAACCGAAGGGAAGGCGATAAATAATGCTAATAAAATTAATGAGATATATTTTTTCATTATCTTAATCCAGGAAAAAATTGGCGACGACTAACAACTTGGGCAGATTACGGCAACTTGGGCAAATTCAGGAGCTTGTGACTCATGATGCAATGTAAGAGTTCAATCTTAAGATACTCTTAAAGAATCGCGACCACCGGGGATCACTGACAGTTCCCGATACTGAAAGCGGTCAGTCGGCGTAATCTACGGTCAGCGGCGCGTGATCGGAAAAGCGTTCCGCCTTGTAAATTGCCGCCGCCTGCGCCCGTGCGGCGATGCCGGGTGTGGCGATCTGGTAATCGATGCGCCAGCCGACATCCTTTGCCCATGCCTGGCCGCGGTTCGACCACCAGGTGTAGGCCTCCAGCTCCGGATGTACGCGGCGGAACACATCGACGAAGCCGATTTCGTCGAATAACGCCGTCAGCCAGGCGCGCTCTTCGGGCAGAAAGCCGGAATTCTTCCGGTTGCCGCGCCAGTTTTTCAAGTCCATTTCGGTGTGTGCAATGTTCCAGTCACCGCAAATGACCGCCTCGCGTCCGCTTTGCTTCAACGCCAGCAAATGCGGCATGAATGCCGCCATGAAATCGAACTTTACCGCCTGCCGCTCTTCGCCGCTGGAGCCCGAGGGCAGGTATAACGACACCACGCTCAGATTACCGAACTGTGCTTCAAGGTAGCGCCCCTCACTGTCGAACCCGGCAATACCCAGCCCCTCGATGACTGCGTCCGGTTCACGCCTGCTGTAAAGGCCGACGCCACTGTAGCCTTTTTTCTGCGCATAATGAAAATAGCCATGGAAGCCGGGTGGCGCGAGCATTTGCCCGGTCATGTCCGCTGCCTGCGCCTTGAACTCCTGCAGGCAGACGATATCGGCCTCCTGCTGCGCCAGCCATTCGTAAAAGCCTTTGCCAGCCGCCGAACGGATGCCGTTCAGGTTGAGCGTAACGATGCGCATGAAAATCTCCGTCAATTGAAGGTGTACCACTATAATGGTCGCCCCTGCTTCAGCCTGCCGTAATCGCCATGTTCAATTTCAGACAAGACTTTATCCGCTTTGCCGTGCAGCAACAAGTGTTGTGTTTCGGCGAATTTCAGACCAAGGCGGGGCGCTTGTCGCCGTATTTTTTTAATGCCGGGCTGTTCAACGATGGGGCCGCACTGAGGAATCTGTCGCAGTTCTACGCGCAGGCGATTCTCGCCTCCGAACTGCCGTTCGATATGCTGTTCGGCCCGGCTTACAAGGGCATCCCGCTGGCGGCGGGAACGGCGATTGCGCTGGACGAGCAGGGGCGCAATATCCCGTATTGCTACAACCGCAAGGAGGTCAAGGATCACGGCGAGGGCGGTACGACGGTCGGCGCCGAGCTGCAAGGCCGGGTGCTGATAATCGATGATGTGATCTCAGCCGGCACCTCGGTGCGCGAGTCTGTCGAGTTGATCCGCGCCGCCGGCGCGCAGCCTTGCGGCGTGGTCATTGCGCTGGACCGCATGGAGCGCGGGCAGGGCGAACTTTCCGCCGCGCAGGAAGTGCAATGCAACTACGGCATCCCGGTCGTGTCTATCGCCACGCTGGACGACCTGCTCGGCTATTTGCAGGGCGAAGCGGATATGGTGCAGAATCTGGCTGCCGTACTATCTTATCGTGAGCGTTATGGAGTAAAAAATGACCCGACTTAAATTAGCTGTTGCCTTGATCGCCGCCGGTATCACTTTCAGCCTGCCTGCTGCGGCCAAGCTGTATAAATGGGTGGACGATCAGGGCACCACACACTACGGCGAAACCATTCCGCCGCAATATGCCGGCAAGGATCGCTCCGAGCTCAACAAGGCCGGGCGCGTGATAAAAAAGAATGAGGTGCTGACACCGGAAGAGCAGCGCGCCAAAGAACAGGCCGATGCCAAGGAACGTGAAGAGAAGGCAAAGTTGCAGGAGCAAAAGCGCTATGACAAGGCGTTGCTTAACACTTACAGCAACGAAAAAGAAATCGACCTGGCGCGCAAACGCAATCTTCAGCAGATAGAAGCGCGCATCAACAGCATCAACTCGCAGTTCAAAATGGCCAACGATAATTTACTGCTCTTCCAAAAAGAAGCTGATGCTCTTACCAAAGCCGGAAAAAAAATTACTCAGGATTTGCAAGAAGACCTGAAAGAATCGCAGGCGCGGCAGTCCAAACTGCAAGAGGATATGGATAAAGCCCTGGCGGAAAAAACCGCTTTGGATGCGCGCTATGATGCCGACAAGGCGCGTTACAGGGAATTGACCGGCAAGTAAATGCGGCAGGTCAAGCACCCGTCGAGTATGCAGTTTGGGCATGAGCCGCAAACTGATGCAGGCTGGTGTTCATTCCGAGTTGGTTGGGTTATGCGGCGCTACGTCGCGATAACCCAGGCCTACAACCCACAGTTTTCATAATAGGTATTTTTGTTGCCTCGCTAACGGGCATGGCAGTAGCCATCCCTGATGATGAAACGTCTCGCAAGGTTGCTCCACCTTTTACCCCTCACTCCCTCCAGCTCCCCCTTGTGCGAGCATCCGCTGCGCGGATTGCCTGCTTACCCCACTTCAGGGAGAGAGCACACCCCCTCCCCTGATAAGGGGAGGCCGGGAGGAGGTTTGTTTCACGTTAAGTTTTTTTCTTGGCGGGTTTCTTGGCGGCAGGCTTGGCCGCTTTTGTGGCAGTCTTCGGCTTGCTTGTTGCCGGCTTGACCGAGGCAGTCTTTTTCGCTGCCTTGGGTTTGACGGTTTTCGCTTTGGCGGCGGGTTTTTTGGTTGGCTTGGTTTTGCCTGTCCCGCCCTTCGCCGCTTTGGCGGCGATCAGTTCCAGCGCTTCTTCCAATGTAATTTCATCCGGTGACACGCCCTTCGGCAGCGTGGCATTGACCTTGCCGTGCCGGGCGTAGGGGCCGTAGCGGCCGCTGCAAATTTCGACGCTGGCCTTGTCGTCCGGGTGATCGCCCAACGTGCGCAGCACGGTATTGCCTTCCCTCGCCTGTGCGAGCAATTCTGCCGCACGATCCAGGCTAATATCAAAAATGCTGTCGCTGCGCGGGATGGATTTGAATTTTCCGTCATGGCCAATATAGGGGCCGAAGCGGCCGATATTGACGATGACTTTCTTGCCGGTTTCGGGGTGTGCGCCGAGCTCGCGCGGCAACGACAGCAACTTCAGCGCGGCGGCCAGATCGGCCTGTTCGAGAGGCATTTCTTTCGGCCATGACACGCGCTTGGGCTTGATCTTTTCGCCTTTGACCGCCTCGCCGAGTTGCACGTAATGCCCGTATGGGCCGCGCAACAGCAGCACGGGTTGCTTGGCTTCGGGGTGTTCGCCCAGTTCCACCCTTGCAGAGGCGTCGTCCTGCGCTTCGCCGTTCAGGCTGCGCTTGTATTTGCATTCCGGGTAGTCGGTGCAACTGATGAAACTGCCGTACTTGCTGAGCTTCTTGGCGAGCGGTTTGCCACATTCCGGGCAGGCTTCGTCGAGTAATTCCACTGGGCGGTCGATGCTGGCTTTTTCCTTGATGAGGACGGAAAAGCCTTTCCAGAATTCATCCATCACGCCGATCCAGTCGCGTTTGCCTTCGGAAACTTCGTCCAGTTCGTCTTCGAGATGGGCGGTAAAACCGTAATCTACATAGCGGGTGAAATGGTCGGTGAGGAAGCGCGTGACGACGCGCCCGACATCGGTTGGAACGAAGCGTTTCTTGTCAAGAACCGCGTATTCTCTGGCTTGCAGCGTTGAAATGATGGTCGCGTAAGTGGACGGCCGGCCGATGCCGTACTCTTCCAGCGACTTGACCAGGCTGGCTTCGGAGAAGCGTGGCGGCGGCTGGGTGAAGTGCTGTTCTCCATACAGCTTGTCGATTGGTATGACATCGCCTTCGGCCAGCGGCGGCAGCTTGCCGCCCTCTTCTTCCTCAACATCGTCCACATCTTCCATGTACACGCCGATGAAGCCGGGGAACACCAGCACTTGGCCGGAAGCGCGAAACAGCGTGGTGTCGCCGCCGAGACGGATGTCCATGCTGACCGTGTCGAAACGCGCCGGAGCCATCTGGCACGCGAGGGTGCGCTTCCACACCATCTCGTAGAGGCGCGCCTGATCGGCAGTCAGATGGTCGCGGATGCTGTCGGGCGTGCGCAGGATCGAGGTCGGGCGGATCGCCTCGTGCGATTCCTGCGCGTTCTTGGTCTTGCTCTTGTAGGTCGGCTGCGTCGATGGCAGATATTCCGACGAGAAATTATCCTTGATGTAGTCGCGTATTTCCTGCACCGCTTCCTTCGCCAGCGACACCGAGTCGGTACGCATGTAGGAGATCAAACCCACCGTTTGCCCGCCGATGTCCACGCCTTCATACAGAGATTGCGCGGTGCGCATGGTGCGGTCGGCGGTCATGCCGAGTTTGCGCACAGCTTCCTGTTGTAGCGTGGAAGTGGTGAACGGTGCGGCGGCATAGCGCTGCTTGGCCTTCTTTTCGACACGCACCACCTTGGGCGGCAGCTTGGCGTCGTTGAGTTTGGCAAAAATTGCGTCGTATTCGGCCTGGCTGCCGATGCTGAGCTGTTCGAGCTTTTTGCCCTGATACTGGAACAGTCTCGCGGTAAACGGTTGGTGATCCTTGTGGCTGTCCAGATGCACCGTCCAGTATTCCTGACTCTTGAACGCCTCGATCTCCAGCTCGCGCTCGACGATCATGCGCAGTGCGGGGCTTTGCACACGGCCTGCGGATAGGCCGGGGCGGATCTTGCGCCACAGCAGCGGCGACAGGTTGAAGCCGACCAAGTAGTCCAGCGCGCGCCGCGCCTGCTGCGCATTCACCAGTGGCATTGAGATTTCGCGAGGGTGAGCGACCGCTTCGCGCACCGCCGACTGGGTGATTTCATAGAACACCACGCGCTGCATGTTCTTGTTCTTCAGGCCGCGCTTGGCCTTGAGCAACTCGGAAATATGCCAGGCGATTGCCTCCCCCTCGCGATCCGGATCGGGTGCCAGCAGAATGTTGTCGGCTTCGGCGGCGGCTTTGGCAATCGCGTCCACGTGCTTGCTGTTGCGCGCGATGGTCTCGTACTGCATCGCAAAATTATTCTCGGTGTCGACCGCGCCGGTCTTGGGAACCAGGTCGCGCACATGGCCGAACGAGGCGAGGACTTCGAAATCCTTGCCCAAGTATTTTTTGAGGGTCTTGGCTTTGGCCGGAGACTCGACGATCAGGAGATTGGTTGCCATGCGGTGTGATTGAGACTCAATGTAGTTGTGCTGAATTCAGCGGGGTGAGCAACTCTTCGATCAGCAGCGGGTCGAGATCCTGGTGGCGGTTCCACAATACCATCAGCATGATCAGCTTGAGCTTGTCCAGCCCGAGATTCTCCCAGTGCAGTGCGACGGCGCGGTCGATGATCATCTCGCGCTCGACCGCAGATACCATGTGTTGCTGCTCGGCAAAGATCAGGAATTGGCGCGCCTCGTAGCCGATGCGCTGTAACTCCAGATCGGCAAAATGGCGCAGCCCGGCATGTTCGAGGCTGGCCGGATAATTTTCCGGATTCTGTTGTTGCAGCGCGGACAGCCAGGTCAGCGCCTCGTCAATTTCTTCGCCTTCAAAGCCGGCGGCGGAAAGTTTGCGTGACAGCTTGTCCGGTTCCGGATAACTGCCCGCGTCAAAGTAACTTTCAAATAGATACATCAAAATTTCGAACATGATTTATTGGATCCGTGGCGAGGTTTTAGTGGATACGTTGATACAGGCCGCCGGGTAACGCACTGATGCGCCCCTCCAGTTCGAGCGTTAACAGCATGGCGGATAGCTGGCTTACCGTCAAGCCGCTGCGTTTGCCAAGGCTGTCCAAATCGACTGGATCGAAGCCGAGATGCCCGAGCAGCGCGGAATTTGAATCTTGCGTATCAGTGCCCCGTGTAGCCGGATCTTCTGCGTTCTGGCCTTGTGCGCCCGGGGTTTGCGTCATCGGGGCTTGTGTCATCGGTTTTGGCCTATCGGAATGGCGCGCGGCGGCGCTGGCGGCTGCAACCAGCCAGCCCAGTTCCTCGATAATATCCTGCGCGGTCTCGACCAGTTTCGCGCCCTGCTTGAGCAGCGCATGGCAGCCCTTGCTTTGCGGCGCGTGGATCGAACCGGGGATGGCGAACACGTCCCGGCCCTGCTCCAGCGCCAGCCTGGCGGTAATCAGCGAACCGCTTTGCAGCGATGCTTCCACCACCAGGCAACCGCCGCTCATGCCGCTGATGATACGGTTGCGGCGCGGAAAGTTGGCGGCCAGCGGCGGTGTGCCGAGCGGGAATTCCGAAATCAGCGCGCCTTGCTGTGCGAGCAGGTGCGCAAGGTTACGATTGGCAGCCGGATAGACCTTGTCCAGCCCGGTGCCGACCACGGCGATACTGCCGCCACGGCCTTGTAGTGCGCCGCGATGCGCGGCGGCGTCGATGCCGTGCGCCATGCCGCTGATGACGCACAACCCGGCATCGCTCAGCGATTTGGCAAACGCTTCGGCGTTGTGGATGCCTTGCGGGGTGGCATTGCGGCTGCCGACCACGGCCAGCGTGGCGCGGTTGAGCAGGTCGAGGCGACCCTTCACATACAGCAACAGCGGCGGATCGGGAATGTTCAGCAGGGCTTGCGGATAGTCGCTGTCGGCGAGGGTGACGATGTGGTTGTTGCCGTCTTCCAGCCAGTTGAGCGCGGGGGCGACGCTATCTTCAGCGATGCCTTTGCAGATCTCTGCTGCGACCTCCGTTTTGATGATCGTCTTGAGCGCACTGGCGGGCGCGGCGAATACCGCTTCCGGCGAACCGAATTCCTTCAGCAGGCGGCGCGCGCCTTCACCGCCCAAGCCGCGCGTCAGACTGAGCGCCAGCCAAGCCTTGAGCGAAGCATCAAGGGACATTTCAGGGAGTTTGCGCGCGATCCAGCAATTGCGCAGGCAGGCGGGTTTGCATCACCAGCGCGTAAGACACCTTGTCGAACACGCGGAACACAAATGCCAGGCCGTAGCGTTCGTCCGGCAGGGTGTAATCCTTGCCTTCGTGCTTGACGTTTTCGCCCTTGCGGTGCAGAGCCAGCACATGGCCGCTTTCCAGGCCGTCGCGCTTGCCCTTGTTCAGGGTGATCACAGTGTTTTGACCGGCTTGCGAAACGCCGCCGTACACCGAAATGATGCGCGCGGAAATGTCGCTGCCGGGCGCACGCGGCAGGTAGGCATTGGCCACGTCGCCGGACGGCGCGACCAGGCGATCGCCCTGATTGATTTCCTGCACGGAACGGGTGATCGTGACGGTGCTGATATCCGCAAAAGCACTGGCTTCGGCATTGCCCAGATAGATGGCCTCGACACCCAGCACTTCGCCGGTGTCCGGGTCGGTAAATGTTTTGCCCGGACGGTAAACCTGCCAATTGCTGCCCTTGTCCGCAGGCAGGCCTTGTACGAAGCCGACATCGTGTGTGCCCAGGAGCACGCGACCCTCGCGCGCGCCGACCAGGGTTGGCGCATCTTTTAATTCACCTTCTTCGACGGCCAGCGGCTGGCTCAAAAACGGCGCAATGGCGCTGGCGGGAATGCTCGGGGTGGCATCGTGGTCGCTATGGCCTGCGCGCACTTTGGGCGAAAGCCTGACAACATTTCCTGCGCCGCTCATGCCGTTCGCGCCGCCCCGGCCGATGCGCAATGTGCCGCTGGCGCGATCCAGTACGATCACTTCGCCCGGGTATATCCAGTGCGGGTCTTTGATGGTGTCTTTGTTCATGCCCCAGATGTACGGCCATTTCCAAGGGTCTTTGAAGAATTTGCCGGAAATATCCCACAGCGTATCGCCCTTGACGACTACGTGCTGGTCGGGCGCATCGCTGCGCAGTTCGGGGCGGGCGTCAGGCTGCGCGGCAAAGGCCAGCGCGGGCAACAAAAAGCAAATCAGCGATATAATCTTGCGCATGGGAAACTCCGGCAGAGTCAATATAAAAGGTACGCAATGTTATTGCGTTGCGTTAAATTCTGCATCTAATTACCTAACTTAGCAAGCATTTATGGTGTGCAAATGACAATTCTGAAAATTCTACAGTATCCTGATGAGCGTCTGCACAAGACCGCAAAAAAAGTGGCGCAAGTCAATGAAGCGACGCGCAAGCTGGTGCGGGATATGGCGGAAACCATGTATGCCGCGCCCGGCGTTGGCTTGGCGGCGACACAAGTTGACGTGCACGAGAAGATCATTGTGCTGGACGTTTCAGAGACGCACGATCAATTGAAAGTATTCATCAACCCGGAACTGGTAAACACCAGCGGCGAGGAAGAAAGCGAAGAAGGCTGTTTGTCGGTGCCAGGCATTTACGAAAAAGTACGCCGCGCAGAAAAAGCGACAGTGCGCGCACTCGATGAGAAAGGCAAACCCTTCACGCTGGAAGCAGAAGGGCTGCTGGCGGTCTGCATCCAGCACGAAATGGATCATTTGCGCGGCAAGGTGTTCGTCGAATATCTGTCGCAGCTCAAGCAAACCAGAATACGCGCAAAATTGAAGAAACGTCAACGCGAGACCTTGTAAAAACCTCTGCCAACTTGTTGCATCCCTTCACTTTCCCTACAGCCTTTGATTGACATCAGGACAATTATGTCCGAGCATAGGCATTATGAAAGGTAGCGAATTCCTGAAAAAGCCCAAGGTTCTTGCCGAGCGCAAAGGCTGGCCTTATGAGTGCGTCCCGATGAAGGCAAGGGTAGCCACGGCGCGCTTTATCTGAACGGACAGAAAACTATCGTGCGCAATTTGAAAGACGAATTAAAGACTGGAACCTTTCACGCCATGCTCAAACAACTGGGCATCAATGAAATCGACCTGCACAAATAGAGTGATACCATGAAAACTTACGACTACGCATTCCGGTTCTCCAAAGAAGGCGATGGCTGGGTTATCACTTGCCGCGACCTTCCCGAAGCCATTTCTCAGGCCGAATCGAACGAGGATCGGGTTGAAGTCGCGGAAGGTTGTTTGCAAGCCGCGCTTGAGTCCCGCATTCGCGACAACGAGCCATTGCCTGTCGCCAGCAAGCCGCGCCGGGGCGAGGTGCTGGTTTCTCCGCCTGCCGCCACGGCTGCAAAGGCCGCGCTTTATGATGCGATGCGCGAAGCAGGTATTTCCAAGATCGAACTTGCCCGCAAGCTGGGAATTGACGAAAAAGAAGTCCGCAGGATGCTGGATGCCGGACACGGCACCAAGCTCCCGCGAATTGCCGAGGCGGTTGAAGCTTTGGGGCGGCATTTGTATATCGCGCTTGTCTGATCGCGTTAAAAATCGGCGGTTGGGGTGTCGGGTGACCTGAGCCACCTGAACGACTACCTCGATCACATGCGGCTGGCGGCAACCGATGCGTACAGCTTTGTCGCACCCTTTAACCCAGATAGTTCATTAGCTATTGCGGCATTGCAAAATCAATGGGTTGTAGGTCGGGTTTTAACCCGACATGTCGGGCTGAAGCCCGACCTACATCCAAATGAACTATCTGGGTTTAACCTTCCAAGTGCAACAGCGCGAGAAAAGTAAAGCCTGGTTTGTGAACTACGGTTGCGAAAAGCAAGAGTATTGTTTTGAAACAGGCTGGTCTATATACTGGTCTGCACGAACATATTGCAGGAGAAAATAATGAAAATCGAAATTGGCTCGTATGAAGCGAAAACCAAGCTCCCTGAATTGCTGCGGCAGGTGAAAACCGGCAAGAGCTTCACCATCACCAATCGCGGTGAAGCCATTGCGGATTTGGTGCCCAGCCTGGGTGCGGTGGCGAAGGATAAAGTGGCGGCAGCAGAAAAACTCAAGGCATTCATGCTGGCCGATCCGGTGCGCGGTGTGAATATCAAGGCACTCATCGAGGAGGGGCGCGCGTGAGCTTTGTCCTGGATAACTCGGTGACCATGCGCTGGTTTTTTGGTGACGGCAAGCCGCAGGAGCTTGCTTATGCCGGGAAAGTGCTGGATGCGATGAAGGAGACCAACGCCCTTGTGCCCGTTACATGGGGTCTTGAAGTAGCAAATGTCATTGCCAGGGCGGAAGCAAAAGCCCTGGTGACGGAAGCGCGAAGCGGAGTATTTATCGAGATGCTGGAAGGTGTGGATATTGAAGTGGACACAGCCACATTTTCACATGCGCTGTCCGGCATCCTGCAACTGGCGCGTCGTTACAAATTGTCTGCTTACGATGCCTCCTATCTCGAACTGGCCTTAAGGTTAGGCATACCGCTGGCCACACTCGACGAAGATTTGCAGAAGGCGGCAAAGAAAGCGGGCGTGAAAAAATTTGGCTGAACAAATCCATTAGCCCGCATTTCCTGGCAGGCGAGAAGCTAAGCACAAGTGGTGTTCAAAACTTGGCAGGACGTGTATCACGCGCATTGCCCGAACGGAAAAATCGCTTATATCAAGCTGACCGTGCAGGATGGTGCAGTGGTGATTCAGTTTAAGGAGAAATGAAATGAGCAAATTTTGTTTACAGTGCGATGACGACACCAAATTAAAGTTGCAAACCAAGGATGTCACCGTCGAAGCGCGCGGTGAATCGTGCGTTGTTCCCAAAGTAACCGGTTGGCATTGCCCTGTGTGCGGTGACATTGAATTTACGGATAACTATTGGCGGTATTTTGGCTATCTTATTGCTGTAATTACGTTCCTTGTTTGGAGTCTTGCCTCTGTGATCCCTGTGTTCTCTGCGGGCAACTGCTTCTTCCTGGTTAAAGCCACCGCGCCGCTTGTTAAATGGACCGATTCGGACTAACATTAGTCCACTTAGTCAAAGTGAGGTCTATCATGCAAACCGTCAATATCCATGAAGCCAAGACTCAATTTTCCCGTTTTGTCGAGCAGGCGGAGGCGGGCGAGGAAATTGTCATCGCTCGTGCGGGCAAGCCGGTGGCTCGCCTGGTGGGATTGGCGGCTTCTGCCAGCCTGCCGCGCAAACTGGGGTTAGGCAAGAAGCAATTTACTTTTCCGGAGAACTTCGACAGCTTGAGCACCGCTGAAATTGCTGGCATGTTCGAGCAGGGAAAGTAAATGGCCGGGCATGTCTATCTGCTGGACACCAATGTGTTGCTTGTGGCTCTGCTTGCGCCGGAACGCCTGTCGCAAGAGGTGGCTGCGGGGTTGTCCGACTCGTCCAATACGGTTTATTTCAGTTCGGCCAGCATCTGGGAAGTGGCAATCAAACGTTCGTTAAACCGGACGAATTTCGACTTTTCTCCACAGGATATCCATCGTCTTGCGCTGGATACCGGCTTTGCCGAGTTGATGGTCAAGGGCGAGGATTGTTATCCGATTGCGAATTTGCCCTGGCATCACCGCGACCCTTTTGACCGTTTGCTGGTCGCACAAGCGCAGTCGTTACCCGCTTATTTGCTCACCACGGATGAAGTGTTGTGCCAATACTCCGAACTGGTTGTTCATTTGACTTTGAAATCATGAGCACGCACAAAGAAATCAACTTCAACCCAGATTTCCCATTGTCCCAGATAATCCATTTGGACGTAGGTCGGGCTTCAGCCCGACATGTCGGGTTAAAACCCGACCTACAACCCATTGATTTTGCAATGCCTCAAGAGCTAATGGATTATCTGGGATTATGAAAATCATCTTCGCAGGCACGCCGCAATTCGCGGCCAGCGCGTTGGCCGCGCTGCTGAAAGAGCATCAGATTGTTGCGGTGCTGACCCAGCCGAATCGCCCCTCCGGTCGGGGGATGCAGTTGACGGCCAGCCCGGTGAAGCAGCTTGCCGTGCAACACGGCTTGCCGGTATTGCAACCTGCCTCGCTGAAAAACGCGGAGGCGCAACGCGAAATCGCCGTGCTGGAGGCCGAGGTGATGGTGGTCGCCGCTTATGGGCTGATCCTGCCGAAAGCCGTGTTGCAACTGCCGCGCTACGGCTGTCTGAATATCCATGCGTCGCTGTTGCCGCGCTGGCGCGGGGCTGCGCCGATACCGCGGGCAATCCTGGCGGGTGACAGTGAAACCGGGATCACCATCATGCAGATGGACGAAGGGCTGGATACCGGCGATATGCTGTTGCGCCGAGCTTGTCCGATCGAGGCTGACGATACGGCGGCGACACTGCACGACAGGCTGGCCGGCATCGGCGCGGACAGCCTGCTCGAAGCATTGCACCTGCTGCGGGATGGCCGCCTGACGCCGGTCAGGCAGGACGACGCGGCGGCAACTTACGCCGCCAAGTTGCTCAAGAGCGAGGCGCAGATCGACTGGCAGCAGGAGGCGCGGCAGATCGAACGCGCGGTGCGCGCCTTCAATCCTTTTCCGGTGTGCCACGCCAGCCTCAACGGGGTGGCGATAAAAATCTGGCAGGCCGCGCTGCAGGAAAACGCGCAAGGCGAAGCAGGCGAAGTCTTGGCGGCGGACAAGCACGGCATCACGGTGGCGTGCGGCAAGGATGCGTTGCGCCTGGACGTGTTGCAGCGCCCCGGCGGCAAGGTACAACCGGCCGCGCAGTTTTTGCAGGCCATGCCCATTAAACCTGGCGAGCGTTTTTCCTAGATGCACAACATTCAAATTGCCGCCGCTCAAATCGTTCAGCAGGTGCTGGTGGACGGGCGCAACCTCAATCAGGTGCTGGAGGAGTCGCTGCGCAGAAAGGCGGTATGGGCTCCCGCGCAGCGTGCCGCCTTGCAGGATTTGAGCTACGGCACGCTGCGTTTTTACGGCCAATTGCGCGCGCTGTTGGGCCTGTTGCTGCATAAACCGATGCTGGATCAGCGCATCTACTATGTGCTGCTGGTGGCGCTTTACCAGTTGCAATACAGCAAAGCGGCGCAGCATGCGGTGGTCGATCATGCGGTGCGTTCCGCACAATTGCTGAATGCGAAAGTGAGCGGGCTGGCTAACGCGGTGCTGCGCAATTTTCTGCGCAACCAGACGACCCTGCTGGAACAGGCCGCACGGGCTGCGGAAGGGCGTTACAGTTATCCGCAGTGGTGGATCGATGAGTTGCAGGCACAGTATGGCGAGCGCAGTGCGGCAATCCTCGAAGCGGGCAACCGCCATCCACCGATGACCTTGCGCGTCAACCGGCGGCGTGGCACATCGGCGGATTACCGGGCGCAGCTCGAAGAGCAGGATATTGCCGCCCGCTTGATCGGGGATGATTTGATTGGGCTTGATGCGCTGCTGCTGGATAAGCCGGTGCCGGTAGACAAGTTGCCGGGCTTCTTCGACGGGCTGGTCTCGGTGCAGGACGCTGGCGCACAATATGCCGCGCTGCTGCTGGATGTGCATGACGGTATGCGCGTGCTGGATGCCTGTGCCGCGCCGGGCGGCAAGACGGCGCATATTCTGGAAAGCGTTGCGGTGCAAATGGTCGCGGTGGACAAGGACGAAAAACGTTTGCAGCGTGTCGCCGAGAATTTGCAACGCCTTGATCTGGGTGCGCAACTGCTGGCCGGTGACGCCGCCCATCCCGAATCATGGTGGGACGGCAAGCCGTTCCAGCGCATACTCGCCGATGTGCCCTGTTCGGCTTCCGGCGTGGTGCGCCGCCATCCCGACATCAAATGGCTGCGCCGCCGCGCGGATATCGCCGGTTTCGCCGCGCAGCAGCTCGATATATTGCGCGCGTTGTGGCGGCTGCTGGCGCAAGATGGTAAATTGCTTTACGCCACTTGCTCCGTTTTTCGCCAGGAAAACGAACAGGTCGTCGCGGCGTTTCTGGCGCAGCAACCGGATGCGCGGCGCTTGCCGGTGGCCTTGCCGGAAGACAGCGACGGGCAGATGCTGCCCAACGATCAACACGACGGATTTTTTTATGCATTGCTGCACAAATCAGAGGACAGATGACCGATGACAGAGGACAGAACCCCCCCTGACATGTCACTGCGTGCTGACCGAGCGATAGGGTCGAGTCTTGTTCGCTTCAAGCGCTGCATTTTTTTCGCCCTCTGTCTGCTGTCCTCTGTCCTCTGTCTTCCGGCATCAGCCGAGGGCATTGCCGTCAACAAGACAGAGGTGCGCCTGGACGAGGGCGGCTACCAGCTTTCCGCCAGATATGACATCAATCTGACTTTTGCGGCGCAGCAGGCCTTGACGCGCGGCATCCCGCTGTATTTTGTGGGCGAGTATTTACTGACCCGTTCGCGCTGGTATTGGCTGGACGAAGAGATTTTCAAGGGCGGGCAGACGGTCAAGCTTTCCTACAATATGCTGACGCGGCAATACCGTATTTCGCGCGGTGCGCTGTTTCAGAATTTTGCCAGTTTCGACGATGCGCTGAACATGTTGTCCAGACAAAGCTCGGTAACCATACCGGCCGAACTGGTCAACAAAGATCGCAACTATACGGCGGCGGTGCGCCTGCGCCTGGACGTCGAGCAATTGCCCTTGCCGTTGCAGGTAAACGCCTTGACCGGCAAGGATTGGGCGCTCAATTCCGGCTGGTATCGCTGGGTGTTCAGCACGGCGGAAATTGCCTTGCGCGACGAAGTCAAGGCGGAGTGACGGCGCGGTGAAATACCTTAATTTCATCAGCCTATTGGTCGGCGGTACGCTGCTGTATTTGCTGTCCAGTAGTAGCGCCAACACCAAGGTGTTTTCCCTCGATTATTATGTGCTGCTCGGGTTGACCGGCCTGTTCGCGTTGGGTTTGGCGGGGGTGGTCGGCTATCAGTTGGTGCGCTTGCGCCACAAGCTCAAAAGCAAGGTTTTTGGCGCCAGGCTCACGTTGCGCCTGGTGGTGTTTTTTACCCTGATCGCTGTTCTGCCCGGCGTGCTGGTCTATGTGGTGTCGGTCAATTTTTTGGGCAAAAGTATCGAGTCTTGGTTCGACGTGCGCGTCGAGAAAGCGCTGGAGGGCGGGCTCAACCTCGGCAGGAGCGGTCTCGACAACAGTTTGAAGGAGCTGACCAAAAAGACCCAGTTCATCGCCTTGCTGGTGGCGGAAAAACTGCCGGGTCAATACCAGCGTGCCTTGGATCAGTTGATCGATGTCGGCGTGGAGCAGGAGGCGGCCTTGTTTACCGCCAAAGGAAATGTGCTCGCTTTTTCTTCCAGCGGCGATGCGCTGATGCCGGAAATGCCCGAAGGCGATTTGCTGCGCCTGGCCATGGACAAGGGCGAGTATGCGGTGATCGACGCCTTGCCGAAGAAGGGTTTGACGCTGCGTTCGCTGGTGAGGGTGAACTCCAATACGCAGGTAGGCGCGCAATATGTGCTGCAATTTACCCAACCGGTGCCCAAGCAGGTCGAGGCGGATGCGGAAATGGTGCAGGCGGTGTACCGCGATTATCAGGAACTGACGCTGTCGCGCCTCGGGTTGAAGCGTCTGTATGCGATCACCCTGACGCTGTCGCTGCTGGTGGTGCTGCTGACGGCAGTGTCGGCAGCGTTTTTTATCAGCGAGAGATTGGGATCGTCGCTGGAAGCGCTCGCGGAAGGTACACGCGCGGTGGCGCAGGGCGACTTCACCGGCCAATACCCGATCCAAAGCAGCGACGAACTGGGCGCGTTGACCGGCTTGTTCAACCAGATGACGCAGCAGTTGCATGAGGCGAAGCTCGCCAGCGAACAGCAGCAGCGCGAGGTGGAAAGCGCCAAAGCTCACCTGGAAAGCGTGTTGACCCACCTGTCTTCCGGCGTGCTGTCGCTGGACAATGAATTGCGCCTGCGCTCGGTGAATACCAGCGCGGCACAAATTCTGGCCGTGCCGTTGCAGGAAATGCTGCGCATGTCGCTGGCCGAGATCGCCGAAAAGCACAGCCTGTTGCGGCCATTTTGCCACACCATCATGGATGCCTTCGGCGAGGCGACCAACTGTGAATGGCAGCGCCAGATCGAACGCCTGAGCAAAAACGGCAACCAGATCCTGCTGATGCGCGGCACGCGCCTGCCGCAGGGCGGGGATGCCGGTTATGTGGTGGTGTTCGATGACGTCAGCCACCTGCTGAAGGCGGAGCGGCAGGCGGCATGGGGCGAGGTGGCGCGGCGTCTCGCGCACGAGATCAAGAACCCGCTCACGCCGATCCAGCTTTCGGCGGAACGCTTGCAGCACAAGCTCGGCAGCAAGCTCAATGAAGAGGATGCGCAACTGCTGCAGCGTGCCACGCAAACCATCGTCAGCCAGGTGGGCGCGATGAAAAACATGGTGAGCGATTTCGCCGATTACGCGCGCGATCCGGCGTTGAAGACGACGCGTCTGGAGATACACAAGCTGATCCGGGAGGTGCTGGGTTTGTATGAGGCCAACGCGATTCCCATCGCGCTGAAGCTGGAAGCGCCACGCTGTGAAATCAATGGCGATGCGACCCGGTTGCGGCAAGTCATTCACAATCTGCTGCAAAATGCGCAGGATGCGCTGCACGGGGTCGCACAGCCGCAAATAACCTTGCACACTGCGGTGCAACGGGATGAGATTCATCTGCGTGTCGAGGATAACGGCGCGGGTTTTTCAGAAAGCGTGCTGGCGCGGGCCTTTGAGCCATACGTGACGACCAAGACCAAAGGCACCGGTCTGGGGTTGGCCATCGTGAAAAAGATAGTGGAAGAGCATGGCGGGCGCATCGCCCTTGAAAATAACGAAAGCGGCGGGGCGCGTGTCAATATACGCCTGCCGCTGGTTGAGGAGACATAATGGCAAGCAAACAAATTCTGGTGGTAGATGACGAAATCGGTATCCGCGAGTTGCTGTCGGAAATTCTGTTTGACGAGGGTTACCACGTGCATCTTGCGGAAAATGCCGCGCAGGCGCGCGCCTTCCGCATCGGGCGCGAACCGGACCTGGTGCTGCTCGATATCTGGATGCCGGGTACCGACGGCGTGGCTCTGCTCAAGGAGTGGGTCGAGCAGGATTTGCTGACCATGCCGGTGGTGATGATGTCCGGTCACGGCACCATCGAAACGGCGGTCGAGGCGACGCGTATCGGCGCAGTAGATTTTCTTGAAAAACCCATCGCGCTGCAAAAGCTGCTCGGCACCATTGCCAAGGCGCTCCTGGAGGGCGCGCCCAAGCTGCAAGGCCAGCACGACGAAGCGCCAAGACAGCAAATAACCCTGGATATCGACGGGCAGTCCCAGCAATTTTCCTTGCCGCTGGATTTGCCGTTGCGCGAAGCGCGCGAGTTTTTTGACGCGCTCTATTTCGATTACCATTTGCGCAAAGCGGCCGGCAATGTCACGCGGGTAGCCGAAAAAGTTGGCCTGGAGCGCACCCATCTTTACCGCAAACTCAAACAACTGGGCATCAAATTTGCCAAAAAAGGCGGCGAAGGCGAACCGCAGTAGGAGGAAGTCATGCCATCGGTGTTGCGGTATAATTACTCACCCTAACGTATTCACACGATTAACCCACAGGATATTCTGGAGACGACAAACCATGGCCGCGACACGCAACATCACTCCACCCAAATTTAACGACATTACCAGCGCGATTCGGATGTTGGCAGTGGATGCCGTGCAAAAGGCAAATTCCGGCCATCCGGGCGCACCGATGGGCATGGCGGAAATTGCCGACGTGTTGTGGAACCGCCACCTGCGCCACAATCCCGCCAACCCGAAATGGCCGGATCGTGACCGTTTCATCCTGTCCAACGGCCACGGCTCAATGCTGGTTTACGCCTTGTTGCATTTGTCCGGCTACGATCTGCCGATCGAAGAGCTGAAGCGCTTTCGCCAGATGCACTCCAAGACTCCGGGCCACCCCGAGTACGGCTACACGCCTGGCGTGGAAACCACCGGCGGCCCGCTCGGTCAAGGCATCACCAATGCGGTGGGCATGGCGATGGCGGAAAAGTTGCTGGCGGCGGAATTCAACAAGCCTGACCACGAGATCGTCAATCACCACACCTATGTGTTCATGGGCGACGGCTGCATGATGGAGGGCATTTCTCACGAAGCCTGCGCGCTGGCTGGCACTTGGGGCTTGGGCAAGCTGATCGCTTTCTGGGATGACAACAATATCTCCATCGACGGCCATGTGGATGGCTGGTTCACCGACGACACACCGAAGCGTTTCGACGCCTACGGCTGGCATGTTATTGAAGTGCAGGGGCATGACTCTGAAGCGATCGACGCCGCCATCAACGCCGCCAAGGCGGTAGCCGACAAACCGACGCTGATCTGCTGCAAGACTATCATCGGCGCCGGCTCGCCGAACAAGGCCGACACCCACGACGTGCACGGTGCGGCGCTGGGCGATGCCGAAGTGGCCGCGACGCGCGAGCATATCGGCTGGAAATATCCGCCGTTCGAAATCCCGCAGCATGTCTACGAAGCCTGGGATGCGCGCACCAAGGGCGAAGGTCTGGAAAAGCTGTGGAACAACAAGTTTGTCGAATACCGTACCGCGTTCCCGAAAGAAGCCGCCGAATTTGTGCGCCGCATCAAGGGAGAATTGCCTTTCAACTGGCCCGCTCATATTGACGGCGTGATCGCCGGCATCAACGAAAAGGCCGAAACTATCGCCACCCGCAAAGCTTCGCAGAACGCCATCAACGCCTTGGCACCGGCGCTGCCGGAATTTCTCGGCGGCTCGGCCGACCTGACCGGTTCCAACCTCACCAATTGGGCGGGTTGCAAGCACATCCGCGGCAAGAGTACCGGCAATTACATCAGCTACGGCGTGCGCGAATTCGGTATGGCGCATATCATGAACGGTATGGCGCTGCACGGCGGTTTCCTGCCTTTCGGCGGCACCTTCCTGATGTTCTCGGAATATGCGCGCAACGCGCTGCGCATGTCGGCGCTGATGAAGCAGCGCGTGATTTATGTGTTCACCCACGACTCCATCGGATTGGGCGAGGACGGGCCGACGCACCAGCCGGTCGAGCAGACTGCGACGTTGCGTTATATTCCGAACATGGAGGTGTGGCGTCCCTGCGACACGGTCGAATCCGCTGTCGCTTGGGCTGCCGCCGTGGAGCGCAGGGACGGGCCGAGCAGCCTGATTTTCAGCCGGCAGAATCTGGCCTTCCAGAAACGCGACCCGTCGCAAATCATCAACATCCGCAGGGGTGCTTACGTGCTGTCCGAAGCGCGTGGCGGCAATCCTCAGGCGGTGATTATCGCCACCGGATCGGAGGTGGCGCTGGCGCTGGAGGCGCAAAAAACCTTGGCCGGAGAAGGCGTCAATGTATGCGTGGTGTCGATGCCGTCCACCAATGTTTTCGACAAGCAGGATCAGGCTTACCGCGACAGCGTGCTGCCCAAGGGTATAAAGCGCGTGGCGGTGGAGGCGGGCGTGACCGGCGGCTGGTACAAGTATGTCGGCCTGGATGGCGCGGTTGTTGGCATGGATTGTTTTGGCGAATCCGCGCCGGCTCCCGAGCTGTTCAAGCACTTCGGCATTACCGCCGCCAGCGTGGTTGCGGCGGTGAAAAAGGTTGTTGGCGCTTGAGAGGGCGCAAGTACATAAATTTCAACTACTAAACAGGAGATAAAAATGACTATTCGTATTGGTATCAACGGGTTCGGCCGCATCGGGCGCATGGTATTTCGTGCGGCAGTTCAAGATTTCTCCGACATTGAAATTGTCGGCGTCAACGATCTGCTTGAGCCGGATTATCTGGCCTACATGCTGCGCTACGATTCCGTGCATGGCCGCTTCAAGGGTGACGTTTCCGTCGAGGGCAATACCCTGGTGGTCAACGGCAAGAAGATCCGCTTGACGGCCGTCAAGGATCCTGCCGAGCTGAAGTGGAATGAAGTGGGCGCCGATATCGTGATCGAATCCACCGGCTTGTTCCTGACCAAGGAAACCTGCGAGAAGCACCTCGCTGCCGGCGCGAAGAAGGTCATCATGTCGGCGCCGAGCAAGGATGACACGCCGATGTTCGTGTTTGGCGTGAACGACAAGAACTATGCGGGGCAGACCATTATCTCCAATGCTTCCTGCACCACCAACTGCCTGGCGCCCGTCGCCAAGGTGCTGAATGACAACTGGGGTATCAAGCGCGGCCTGATGACCACGGTGCATGCCGCCACGGCCACGCAGAAGACCGTCGACGGCCCGTCCAACAAGGACTGGCGCGGTGGGCGCGGCATTCTCGAAAACATCATCCCGTCCTCGACCGGCGCCGCCAAGGCCGTGGGCAAGGTGATTCCCGAGCTGAACAAGAAGCTTACCGGCATGGCCTTCCGCGTGCCGACTTCGGATGTATCCGTGGTCGATCTTACCGTGGAGCTGAACAAGGAAACGACCTACGCCGATATTTGTGCCGCGATGAAAGCTGCCTCGCAGGGTGAAATGAAGGGCGTGCTCGGCTACACCGATGAGAAAGTGGTCGCCACCGATTTCCGCGGGGAGAGTTGCACTTCCGTGTTCGACGCCGACGCGGGCATGGCGTTGGATGGCACTTTCGTCAAGGTGGTGGCCTGGTACGACAACGAGTGGGGCTATTCCTGCAAGGTGCTGGATATGGTGCGTGTGATGGCCAAGTAAATGACGTAGGGTGGGCACGTTTTTGTGCCCATGCTGAAATTTCTTGGCTAACCGCGTGGGCACAAAAACGTGCCCACCCTACGATTTCAGGAGAAATTATGTCCATAATCAAAATGACCAACATGGCCCTCTGGCAAGCGCGTCCTGATCCGTTCGGATCTCAATGTGCCCGTCAAGGAAGGAAAAGTCACTTCCGATGCGCGCATCAGCGCGTCGATGGCAACCATCGAGTTTGCGCTGAAAGCTGGTGCGCGCGTGATGGTGACCTCGCATCTGGGACGCCCGGAAGAAGGTGTTTATTCCGAAGAAAACTCGCTCAAGCCGGTTGCCAACGTCATCGCCAACAAGCTGGGCAAACCGGTGCGCCTGATCAAGGATTGGGTGAACGGCGGCTTCGATGTTGCCGAAGGCGAAGTGGTGTTGCTGGAGAACTGTCGCTTCAACAAGGGCGAGAAAAAGAACGTCGAAGAGACGGCGAGGAAATATGCGGCCTTGTGCGACGTGTTCGTGATGGACGCTTTTGGCACGGCGCATCGCGCGGAAGCCTCGACCCACGGCGTGGCGCAATACGCGCCGATCGCGGCGGCCGGCATCCTGCTGACCGAGGAGCTGGATGCGCTGACCAAGGCGCTGCTCAATCCGGCGCGCCCGATGGTGGCCATCGTCGGCGGCAGCAAGGTATCGACAAAACTAACGGTGCTGGAGTCGCTGTCCGAGAAGTGCGAGCAACTGGTGGTCGGCGGCGGCATCGCCAACACTTTCCTCAAGGCAGTCGGCAAAAACGTCGGCAAGTCGCTGTGTGAGGAGGATTTGATTCCGACCGCACAGGCGCTGATCGAAAAAATGAAACAACGCGGTGCCCATATTCCTATTGCCACGGATGTGGTGGTCGGCAAAAAATTCGACGCCAGCGAGCCGGCGGTGCTGAAGAGCGCAGACGAGGTGGACGACGACGACATGATCTTCGACATCGGTCCGCAGTCCGCACAAGAAATAGCCGACATCATCATGAAGGCGGGAACGGTGGTGTGGAACGGTCCGGTCGGCGTGTTCGAGTTCGACCAGTTTGGCGAAGGCACCAAGAAGATCGCCGCGGCCATCGCGGAAACCCAGGCCTTCACGCTGGCGGGCGGCGGCGACACCATCGCAGCGATCCAGAAATATGGCATCTACGACAAGGTGTCTTACATTTCGACGGCGGGCGGCGCGTTCCTGGAATTTCTCGAAGGCAAGAAACTGCCGGCGGTGGAGATCCTGAAGCAGCGTGCGGAACAGAAATTGGCCGAAGGTTGCGGCAGCGGTTGCACTTGCAAGTGACCATGCTGCGCAGGACAAAAATAGTCGCAACGCTGGGCCCCGCTTCCAGCGACCAGGCCGTCCTCGAACAGATGATCCGTGCTGGCGTCGACCTGGTGCGGATGAATTTTTCGCACGGCACGGTACAGGATCATGTGCAGCGCACCGAGACGGTGCGCGCGGCGGCGGCAGTGGTCGGCCGCACCGTGGGCATCCTGGCCGACCTGCAAGGCCCGAAAATCCGCGTGCGCAAATTCGAGAACGACAAAATTGTCCTGAACAAGGGCGACATTTTCATCCTTGATGCCGCGCTGGACGGATTGGGCAATCAGCAGCGTGTCGGGCTGGATTACAAGGACTTGCCCAACGATGTCAGCAAGGGTGCAGTGCTGCTGCTCAACGATGGCATGCTGGAATTCGATGTCGTCGAAGTCAAAGGCACCGAGATCACTTGCCGGGTAGTGCGCGGCGGCGTGTTGTCCAACAACAAGGGCATCAACCGCAAGGGCGGCGGCCTGACCGCGCCGGCGTTGACCGACAAGGACAAGGAAGACATCAAGACCGCCGCGCTGATCAAGGCGGACTATCTGGCGGTCTCGTTCCCGCGCAGCGGCGATGACATGCGCCTGGCGCGCGAGCTGATGCACGCGGCGGGCGGCAAGAGCCTGCTGATGGCCAAGATCGAGCGCGCCGAGGCGATTCCGGCTTTGGGCGACATCATCGACGCGTCCGATGCCATCATGGTGGCTCGCGGCGATTTGAGCGTGGAAGTCGGCGATGCGGCCGTGCCCGGCCTGCAAAAGCGCATGATAAAAATGGCGCGCGCGAAAAACCGCTTGGTGATCACCGCCACGCAAATGATGGAGTCGATGATCAGCAGCCCGATTCCGACCCGCGCGGAAGTTTCCGACGTGGCCAATGCCGTGCTGGACGGCACGGATGCGGTGATGCTTTCGGCGGAGACGGCGGTCGGCGATTACCCGGTGGAAACTATCGAAGCCATGGCGCGCATCTGCCTCAAGGCGGAGCGCGAAGTCGAGGAGCATGTGTTTGACCGTGGCTTTGTGCAGCACAAATTTGCGCGTATCGACCAGTCCATCGCCATGTCGGCGCTGTTTGCCGCGTCACATTTCAAGGTGAAAGCCATCATCGCCCTGACCCAGTCCGGTTCGACCCCGCTGTGGATGTCGCGCGTGAATGCCGGCGTGCCGATTTTCGCGCTGACGCCGCTGCCGGAAACCTTGAGCAAAGTGACCCTGTTCAGCGGCGTACATCCCATCGCCTTCCATTCTAGGGCAAGGGGGCAGGCGGAAGAATGGCATCAGATCGAGGCGACGCTTCTGGAGCTGGGACTGGTGAAAGACGGCGACATGGTGGTGATGACCATCGGCGAAGCGATGGGCAAATCGGGACACACCAACACGATGAAAATCATGCGCGTCGGCGATCATCGCAAAACATGAAGCAAGGGCACGGCGCGCCGTGCCCCTCAAAATTAATTAATAAATCAGGAGGAACAAATGGCACTCGTATCCCTGCGACAACTTCTCGATCACGCGGCAGAGCACAACTACGGCCTGCCCGCCTTCAACGTGAACAATCTGGAACAGATCAAGGCCATCATGGAAGCGGCCGACGAAACCAATAGCCCGGTGATCATGCAAGGCTCCGCCGGTGCGCGCAAGTATGCCGGGGAGGCGTTCCTGCGCCACCTCATCGAGGCCGCCGTGGAAGCCTATCCGCACATCCCGGTGGCGATGCACCAGGATCATGGCTCATCCCCTGCTGTCTGCATCCAGGCGATCAAGTCCGGCTTCTCCAGCGTGATGATGGACGGCTCGCTGAAGGAAGATGCCAAGACCCCTTCATCGTTTGAATACAACGTGGATGTCACCCGCCGCGTGGTCGAAATGTCGCACGCGGTCGGCGTCTCCGTCGAAGGCGAACTGGGCTGCCTCGGCTCGCTGGAGTCCGGCCAGGGCGAAAAAGAAGACGGCCACGGCGCGGAAGGCGTGCTGAGCCACGAACAACTGCTGACCGACCCGGAAGAAGCGGCGCAATTTGTACGTCAAACTGGCGTGGATGCGCTGGCGATTGCGATCGGCACTTCGCACGGCGCCTACAAATTCACCAAGCCCCCCACCGGGGCGGTGTTGCGTATCGACCGCATCAAGGAAATTCATGCGCGTATTCCCAATACCCACCTGGTGATGCACGGTTCCTCTTCCGTGCCGCAGGAATGGCTGAAGATCATCAACGAATTCGGCGGCGCGATGGGCGAGACTTATGGTGTTCCAGTGGAAGAAATCGTCGAAGGCATCAAGCACGGCGTGCGCAAGGTCAACATCGATACCGACCTGCGCATGGCCTCGACCGGCGCGACGCGCCGCTACCTCGCGCAAAACCCCAAAGACTTCGACCCGCGTAAATTCCTCGCCGCCACCACCAAGGCAATGAAGGAAATTTGCAAATCGCGCTACGAAGCCTTTGGCTGCGCCGGACAGGCCGCGAAAATCAAGCCGATCTCGCTGGACGCGATGGTGGCACGCTACGCCAAGGGCGAGCTGAACGCGATCATCAAGTAAGCACTGAAACTGACCCACCACACCCCCCCTTCGACAATCTCGGAGAGCATTGTCGAAGGGGGTGATTTAGCCGGCTCTGCTCTCGCGCTGCTTCACTCCGCCAGCACGGGATTGACTTATTTTGCCGGTTACCCGAAAAACTCCCGCTGTTATAATGCGCCGCATGAGCAAGCATATTTCCGCCTCGCCGCGCGCCCTTGATCTCGCCCGCGAAGTTCTAGGTATCGAAGCAGCAGCCGTACAGGCCCTTGTCGCACGCATCGATGGCGATTTTCTGCGCGCGCTGGATGTGATTTTGCAATGCGAGGGACGTGTCATTGTCAGCGGTATGGGCAAGTCCGGACATATCGCGCGCAAGATCGCCGCGACCCTGTCCAGCACCGGAACGCCCGCTTATTTCGTGCACCCCGGCGAAGCCAGCCACGGCGATTTGGGCATGATTACCAGCAAGGATGTCATCATCGCGCTGTCTTATTCCGGCGAGAGCAACGAGCTGATGACCATTGTGCCGGTCATCAAGCGGCAGGGTGCCAAGCTGATCAGCATGACCGGCAATCCTGCCTCCAGCCTGGCGCAGGCGGCAGATGTGCATCTCGATGCGGCGGTGGATAAGGAGGCTTGTCCGATGGGTCTGGCACCCACCGCCAGCACCACGGCGGCGCTGGCGCTGGGCGATGCGCTGGCGGTGGCGTTGCTGGATGCCAAGGGTTTCGGCGCGGAAGATTTTGCCCGCTCGCATCCGGGCGGCAATCTGGGGCGGCGCTTGCTCACTCATGTGCGCGATATCATGCGCAGCGGCGAGCGCCTGCCGATGGTGGGTGAAGACGCGATGCTGGGTGACGCGATCCTGGAAATTTCGAAAAAGGGCGTGGGCATGACCGCCGTCGTGGATGAAGGGCAGCGCGTGTTGGGCATTTATACCGACGGCGATTTGCGCCGCACGCTGGAGAAGAAGCTGGATTTCAGCGCCACGCCGGTGCGCGGCGTGATGTCCGCCCATCCGCGCTGTATCGCACCGGACGCGTTGGCCGCCGAAGCGGTGCAGATCATGGAGCAGTACAGCATCAGCCAGATTCTGGTGGTGGACGGGCAGCATAAACTGGTCGGCGCGCTGAACATGCACGATCTGCTGCATGCCAAGGTTATTTAGGCAGCTGTCGGGCGTAGACGCAAGCGGGGTAGCTTTTGACTTACGGCTACCGATGTACGTGTTACGGCTATATTTTTAGGAGAAAAACATGTTATCAAGCCGCGCCAAACTGATTCGCCTGATGGCCTTCGATGTGGACGGGGTCATGACCGACGGAGGTTTGTACCTGTCCGATTCCGGCGAGGAATTCAAGCGCTTCAATGCGCTGGACGGCCATGGGATAAAAATGCTGCGCGCCAGCGGGGTGGAAGTTGCCATTATCACCGGGCGCACCTCGCGCTGCGTCGCGGCGCGTGCGCAGAATCTCGGCATCCAGCATGTCTTCCAGGGTGTCGAAAATAAACTCGGGGCGATGGTCGGCCTGCTTGATGCGCTCAAACTGTCACGCGATTCCGCGGCTTACATGGGCGACGATGTGGTCGATCTGATGGTGATGCGCCATGTCGGATTGTCGATCAGCGTGCCCGAGTCGCCGCAACTGGTGCGCGAGCATTCCGATTATGTGACAAAACGTGGCGGCGGATACGGCGCAGTGCGAGAAGCATGCGAGTTGGTCATGGCGGCGCAAGGCACGCTGGACGCGCAACTGGCACACTACCTGAAATGACCCTGGTTTCACGCGCCCGTTACTGGCTGCCGGTTTTGCCGTTGCTCGGTTTGCTGAGCGTGACTTACTGGTTGAACCAGCAAGTGCAGCCGGAACAGGCCAGGCCGGATAACGGCAAGCGCCATGACCCGGATGCCATCATGGAAAATTTTTCCGCCGTCAGGCTGAACGAACAGGGAGTGCCGCGCTTCATCATGGCCGCAAAACTGATGCAGCATTACCCGGATGACGACAGCACCCTGCTGGAAGTGCCGCGCCTGACCGCACTATCTGCGGGCCGCCCGGCGATACACTTCATCGCCAAACAGGGCGTGGTTTCCAGCAAAGGCGATGAAGTATTCCTGCACCGCGATGTCGAAGTGCTGCGCGAGGCAAGCGCCAGCCAAAGCGAGCTCACGCTGCACACCGAATACCTGCGCATTGTCCCGGACCGGGATTGGGTCGATACCGATCGCGCGGTCACGCTGGTGGATGCCCGTAATACCCTGCATGCATTGGGCATGGAAATGGACAACAAGGCGCGCACCCTGAAATTGCTTTCCCAGGTAAGAAGCGAACATGCAACCACCAAACAGTAAATTATCGCGGTGTGTTTTTTTGCCGCTGGCTTTTTCCTTGCTGCTTTGGGCGCCGGCCAGCTCCGCCGAACGCGCCGACCGCGACAAGCCGGTGCATCTGGAAGCCGACCAGGTGGTGATCGACGATGCGCGCCAGATCAGCACCTTTACCGGCAACGTGAAGTTGGCGCAGGGTACGATGTTGATGCGCGGTGACAAGATCCTTGTGGTGCAGGATAAACAGGGTTTCAAGCACGGCACGGCTTTCGGCCAGACCGCCAGTTTCCGGCAAAAACGCGAGGGGCTGGACGAATATGTGGAAGGCTATGGCGAGCGCATCGAATATGACACGCGCGCCGAGACGGTGGATTTCTTCGGGCAGGCGCGCCTCAAGCGCAAGCTGGACGAGGTGCGCGGCGAGCACATTACCTATAACGCGAAAACCGAAATTTTTCAGGTGAACAGCGGCGGCGGTGCGGGTTCTAAAAGTGCGCCGCCGCAACGCGTGCATGCCATATTGCAGCCCAAACACAAAGAAGAGGCGCCGCCTGCCGCGCCGGACAGCCTGCCCGTTGCTCCGGCCGAAACGCCCAACACACGGCCATGAGTCAACTGCGCGCGGTCGGCCTCAATAAAAAATACGGTTCACGCGCCGTGGTGCATGACGCTACGCTGTCGCTGGAGAGCGGCGAGGTGGTTGGCCTGCTGGGCCCGAACGGCGCGGGCAAGACGACGTCGTTTTATATGATCGTGGGCTTGATTGCGGTCGACGGTGGGGAAATTTTCATTGACGACGATAACATCACCCACTTGCCGATCCACCGCCGCGCGCGCCTGGGCTTGGGCTATCTGCCGCAGGAAGCCTCGATCTTCCGCCGCATGACCGTGGCGCAGAACCTCCGCGCGGTGCTGGAATTACAGGGGCTTGCCGATGACGACATGCAGAATCGCCAGGAAGAGTTGCTGGAAGACCTGCATATCACCCACATCCGTAACAACCCTGCCATCAGCCTGTCAGGCGGAGAACGGCGGCGTGTCGAAATCGCGCGCGCGCTGGCGACCAGTCCGCGTTTTATCCTGCTCGACGAACCATTTGCAGGCGTGGACCCCATCGCCGTGCTGGACATCCAGAAAATTATCCGCTTTCTCAAGGAGCGCAATATCGGCGTATTGATCACCGACCACAACGTGCGCGAAACGCTGGGAATATGCGACCGCGCCTACATCATCAACGCGGGTTCGGTGATGGCGGAAGGCAAGCCGGACGAAATCATTTATAATGAAGGCGTGAGGAAAGTTTATCTGGGTGAGCATTTCAGGCTTTGATAAAAAATGCACCCCGGAACAAACACTAAGCAATGAAACCCGCGCTACAACTTCGAACATCCCAGCAGCTGACGCTTACCCCGCAGTTGCAGCAGGCTATCCGTCTGTTGCAACTCTCCACCCAGGACATGCAGCAGGAAGTGGTGCAGATGCTGGATGACAACCCCATGCTGGAGTTGGCCGAAGAATCCGCGCCGGGCATTTTTCCCCAGGAACCCGCAAATTCCGCACCGCGTCAGGAAGACGCGGGCGAAGCGGTAGCGAGCCACGCCGATGACCGCGGCGCGGACGATTTCGGCAACGAGCAGGCGGACTGGAATACCGGCGGCGGCACGCTGCGCAGCACGGACGATGAAGACGATAATTATCCCGAGCAGGCTGCCGGGCAGCCCAGTTTGCGCGAATATCTGCATGACCAGTTGGCCACCAGCACGCTGGAAGGCCAAGACCGCAAGGTGGTCGGCTTGCTGATCGACGCGCTCGACGAGAACGGCTATCTGGCACAAGACCTGGCGGAGCTGGTGGAATTGCTGCCCGCCGAACTCGATATCACGCTGGATGATCTTGAGACCGCGCTGGTGCAGTTGCAACATCTCGACCAGCCGGGTATCGGCGCGCGCAGCCTGGGCGAATGTCTGGCCTTGCAGCTCAAGGCGCTGCCGGAAGATTCGCCGCAGCGCGATTTGGCGATCCGTCTGGTGAGCGGCCACCTGGATATGCTCGCCGCACACGATTTTGTCAGGATCAAAAAGCTGCTGCGCTGCAGCGACGATGAATTGCGCACCGCCCAGCATTTGATCACCGCGATGAACCCGAGGCCCGGCGCGGAATTCAACCAAAGCGTCGCCGACTATGTGGTGCCCGATGTGATCGTGGAAAAACACCAGGGAACGTGGCGCGCGCGGCTCAATGCGGAAGCGATGCCCAAACTGCGCGTGAACCAGGTTTACGCCAATATCCTGCACCAGCGCAACGGTAAAAACAGCTCGCAGCTCGCGACCCAATTGCAGGAAGCAAAATGGCTGATCAGGAATTTGCAGCAACGCTTCGAGACCATTCTGCGCGTCGCACAGGCGATCGTGGAGCGGCAGGGCGATTTTTTCGAGCATGGCGAAATCAGCATGCGCCCGCTGGTACTGCGCGAAATCGCCGATACGCTGGAATTGCATGAATCCACGGTATCGCGCAGCACCACGCAAAAATTCATGCTGACGCCGCGCGGCATATTTGAATTCAAGCATTTCTTTGGCAGCGGCTTGGCCACGGAAAGTGGCGGCATCTGTTCTTCCACCGCCATACGCGAGCTGATCAAGCAGATGGTCGGCGCGGAAGATGCCCGCAAACCCCTTACCGACAGCCGCATGTCGGAAATTTTGGCACAGCAGGGCATCGTGGTCGCCCGGCGTACCATAGCAAAATACCGGGAAGGCATGAACATCCTCCCGGTAAACCTCCGTAAATCACTCTAAAAAGGAGCAAGTCATGAATATCCACCTAACCGGACGACATCTGGAAATCACCCCCGCCATCCGCGACTATGCGACCGGCAAGTTCGGCAAGATCAAACGTCATTTCGACAACGTGATCGACGTGCACATCATTCTTTCGGTGGAAAAGCTGAAGCAGAAGGCCGAAGCGACCGTACACATCAGCGGCAAAGATGTGTTTGTGGAATGCGAGGACGAAAATCTGTACGCCGCGATCGATGCGCTGGTGGACAAGCTGGATCGCCAGGTAATGAAGCACAAGGAAAAACTGTCGGCACGCCGCCACGATGATTCCGGCAAACACGTCGCAGCAGAAGAGTAATCAATACGGGCGGCGCGGAGATAAAATGCTATCTCCTTCCCTCACCCCACCCCTCTCCCAGAGGGAGAGGGGGCAATCGTCCCCTCACTTCGTGAGGGAAATTAAATAGAGCCGCCGCCCTTTTTCACAACATCAAAATGAATCTGATCAGCAAAATCCTGCTGCCCGACAATATCCTGTTGGATGCGGAATCCACCAGCAAGAAACGCGTGTTCGAACGGGTTGGCCTGCTGTTTGAAAACAACCAGCAGATTGCGCGCAGCCAGGTATTCGACAGCCTGTTTGCCCGCGAAAAGCTCGGCTCGACCGGTTTGGGGGAGGGCGTGGCGATTCCGCACGGCCGCATCGCCAAACTGCGCGAGGCGACTGCCGCCTTTGTCAAAACCTCCCACCCGATTCCGTTCGACGCGCCGGACGGCGATCCGGTCAACCTGATTTTCGTGCTGCTGGTCCCGGAGCGCGCCACCGACTTGCACCTGCAAATCCTCGGTGAACTGGCGCAGATGTTCAGCGATACGCAGTTCCGCAACCGCCTGCTCGCCTGCGAAGACGCCGCCAGCATCCATCAGTTATTCTACGACTGGAAGGGCACGGCCTGAGGTTGCCATGAGCCAGGTCAACGTCCGGCAACTGTTCGAGAACAAGCAGCAACGGCTGCAGCTCAGCCGCGTGGCCGGCGCGGACGGCATCGAGCGCATCATCGACAGCGATAAGGTGCACGCCTCCAACAACGGGCTCATCGGCCACCTCAACCTGATTCATCACAACTGGATACAGGTGTTCAGCGAAACCGAACTCGATTACCTGCGCAACCTGGGCGCAGATGACCGCGCCAAAGCATTCCGCCAAATCGAGCAGAGCATCACGGTTTGTTTGATCGTGGCCGGTGCAGATAACGTCCCGGTCGAGCTGCTTGAATTTGCCGATCGCTCGCACCTGCCGCTATTCCGCTCGCCCACACCCAGCGTGCATCTGATGTGGCTGATCCGCCACTATCTCGCCAAGGAACTGGCCGAATCCACCACGCGCCACGGCGTGTTTCTCGATGTGCTGGGGGTCGGGGTGTTGATTACCGGCGAGAGCGCGGTCGGCAAAAGCGAGCTTGGCCTGGAGCTGATCACGCGCGGCAACGGGCTGGTTGCCGACGATATCGCCGAACTGCACCGCATCGCGCCGGACACGCTGGAAGGGCGCTGCCCGGAGCTGTTGCGCGATTTTCTCGAAGTGCGCGGCCTGGGCGTGTTGAACATCCGCACCATGTTCGGCGAAACAGCGGTGCGGCGCAAAAAGAGCCTGAAACTCATCGTCCACCTGCATCGCCCGCAGGGCGGCGATCTCTCGCAAATGGAGCGCCTGCCGCTCAATGCCACACACCAGGAAATTCTCGGCGTGAATGTCAAAACGGTAAACATCCCGGTGGTCGCGGGGCGCAACCTCGCCGTGCTGGTGGAAGCGGCCGCGCGCAATTTCGTCATGCAGCAGCGCGGCATCGACAGCATGCAGGAATTCATCACGCGCCACGACCAATTGCTGATCGGCGACTAGCGGGAACCGGAATGCAGCTTTTTTTGATCAGCGGCTTGTCCGGCTCCGGCAAGAGCGTCGCGCTCAAGACGCTGGAAGATGCGGGCTTCTATTGCGTGGACAACCTGCCCGCCGATTTGCTGGCAGCGCTGGTCGAACACTTGCAGCAAGCCGGATACCATAACATCGCGGTCAGCATCGACGTGCGCAGCGCCAACAGCGTGCAACGCCTGCCGCCCCTGTTGCAGCAAATCAAGCAGCAGAGTGTAGATGTGCATGTGCTGTTTCTGGACGCGCAGACCGAGACGCTGGTGAAGCGCTTTTCCGAGACGCGCCGCCTGCATCCGCTCAACGATGCCGCCGCACTGGCAAACGGCAAGCAAGGCCGCACCCTGCCGGAATGCGTCGCCTACGAACGCGAATTGCTCGCGGAGATCAGCGATATCGGCCATCATATCGACACCACCGAACTCGATGCCAACGCGCTGCGCGCTTGGATCAAGCAGTTCATCAAGCTGGATCGCGCGCGCCTGACGCTGTTGTTCCAGTCGTTCGGCTTCAAGCACGGCATTCCGCTGGATGCCGATCTGGTGTTCGATGTGCGCTGCCTGCCCAACCCCCACTACAATCCGGCGCTGCGCCCGTTCACCGGGCGCGATGTCGCCGTGATCGAGTTTCTGGATAACACGCCGGGCGCGCAGGACATGTTCGGCGACATCCGCGATTTTGTGGAACGCTGGCTGCCGAGCTTCGTCGCCGACAACCGCAGCTATCTCACCGTGGCCATCGGCTGCACCGGCGGACAGCATCGCTCGGTGTATCTGGCAGAAAAGCTCGCCCGGCATTTCGAACCGCAACAGCAAGTGCTGGTGCGCCACCGTGAACTTGCATGATTCCATCGGCACGTCCATCCTGCCGCACCTCAAGGCGGGTGACTGGCTGACGCTGTTGCTGGGCAGTCTCTGCGTGATATTGCTCACGCTCAAACTGTGGAGCGGCGACCTTGCCGACAAGGCCGTCATCCGCAGCGGCGGGAAGATTTTCCGCGAAGTGCCGCTGTCGCGCGACCAGCAAATCGAAGTCCCTGGCCCGCTCGGCAGCAGCGTGATCACTATCGAAAAACGCCGCGCACGCATCAGCTCAGACCCCAGCCCGAGACAATACTGCGTGCGCCAGGGCTGGCTGCAACAGGCCGGCGAAATCGCTATCTGCCTGCCGAACCAGGTCAGCGTCGAGCTGGCAGGCAGCCAAAAAAAATATGACAGCCTCAATTACTGAAAACCGGGGGGAAGGGGTAAGGGAGAAGGGAGAAGGGGAAAAGCCATCTTCGATCCTTCTCAGCACCACCGCCGAGGATCATCGCATCGCGCGCATGGCGGCGGTGGCGCTCGGCCTGACGATACTGGAGAACGCCATTCCCTCGCCGTTGCCCGGCGTGAAACCGGGGCTGGCCAATATCGTCACCCTGATCGTGCTGGCGCGCTACGGCTGGCGCGCGGCGGCCTGGGTGACGCTGTTGCGCGTGGTGGCGGGCAGCCTGCTGTTCGGCAATTTTCTCGCGCCCGGCTTCTTTCTCAGCCTGTCCGGCGCTGTGCTCAGCCTGCTCGTGCTGGCCTTTGCGCAGCACCTGCCGCCGCGCTGGTTCGGTCCGGTCAGCCACAGTATTTACGCCGCATTCGCACATATTGCCGGGCAGATGGCAGTGGTGTACCTGTGGTTGATCCCGCACAGCGGCATCGCCTACCTCATCCCGATTTTTGCCGCCGCCGCTTTGCTGTTCGGCACGGTAAACGGCCTGATCGCGGCGCGTTTCATGGATAATAGCAAGCCAAGGGCAGGCCACCCAACCGGCATGCCAAGCTGAAGCCTAACCTACCGCAGATAGCTAAAATCTTGGAAACAGCAACCATCCCCGCCGAACTGGAAACCTACTGGCGTCAGCTTGACTGCGGCTTCCCGCGCGTCGCGCCGGTGTTTGCCGAGTGCATGCGCGAGGCGCTGGCGGCGCTTTCTGTGCAAGGGGTCGATGCTTATCTGGAAAGCGCGCGCTTCCTCGGCAAGATGGGGCGCGGCGCGGAGCCGATTTTAATCTTTCTGGAGAAATGGCTGGTCGTGGCCAGGACGCTGGGCGAAGATGCGCTGCCCGTCGTCATGGAGTGCATACGCCGGATGTGGAAATCTCCCAACGGCAACTCCATCGTACCGTTTCTGCAATCATTGCCGGTTGCCGCGCGGCGCTTGCAGTCACCGCAACAGTTGCGCGATTTTCTCGATATCGCGCTGAATTTTATGGAGCGCACTACCGGCTCGATTCACGGCATCCACCAGACCTTTCCCAGCCCCGGTCTACCGGAGTTTTTTAAACAGCTCCCTCATCTGCTCGGCCAGCTTTCCCTGGCCGGCCTGAAGAGCTGGGTGGATTACGGGGTGCGTTATTACCAGGATCACCCCGACCGGCAGATCGATTATTTCAGCCTGCAATCTGCGGACAGCCGCGCGGTGTTGCAGCGCGAGCGGCATGGCACATTGCTGGTGGATAACGAACGCAAACTGGACATGTATTTGCGCGGATTGTGGCGCGACGAACAGCCGTTGATTCCCTATTCCACCGCATTCGACATCCTGCGCCAGCCGCTTCCGTATTACGACAAACTCGGTATCCGCCTGCCGGATGTGTATGACGACGAGCATGAAATAGCAGGCATCAACCGCTACCGCGCCGCGCTGGCGCATGTTGCCGCACACCGGCGCTGGACGACAGCCATATTCGCCGACAATTTCAGCCCGTTCCAGCGCATGGCGGTGGAGTTTCTGGAGGACAGCCGCGTGGAATATCTGGCGATGCGCGAGTATCCCGGCCTGCGCCGCATTTTCGCAGCGTTGCATCCCGCCCCTGCCGAAGACGCCTGCGATCCCGAGCAGGAATCCGGCGTGCGCCATCGTCTGACGATGTTGTCGCGTGCTATCCTCGATCCGCAGCATCGCTACCATAACCCGCACGTCATCGAGTTCGCGCAACGCTTCAGCGACCTGATGCTGGGCAGCGATTCAAGCACGCCGGAGATGGCCGAGCTGGCGGTGGCCTTCGTCGCAAAAACGCGCCTTCAGAGCGACCAGCTCGCCCAAATCCATTTCACCGACACGGTGGTGAGCTACCGCGACGACAACCGCCAGATGTGGAAATTCATCGAGGAGGGCGACGAGGAAGAGGCCTTCGATGAGCCGCGCAAAATCGAGCCGGGCGAGGAAATCAAAGGCCTGCCACCGCGCCATTACCACGAGTGGGATTACCTCAACCAGAGCTACCGCCCGGACTGGGTGAGCGTGTATGAGGCATTGCATCCGCCCGGCAACGCGGCGGATATCGACAGATTATTGGCGAAACATGCCGGGCTGGCCAAACGCCTGAAGAAGATGCTCGACTTGCTCAAGCCGCAGGACAAGGTGCGCATCCGCTACCAGGAAGAAGGCAGCGAGCTGGATCTGGATGTCGCGCTGCGCTCGCTGATCGACTACAAGAGCGGCGCGACGCCCGACCCGCGCATCAACATGAGCCACAAGACCAGCGGGCGCAACATCGCGGTGATGCTGCTGCTGGACTTGTCGGAGTCGCTCAACGGAAAGGCCGCAGGCAGCGACCAGACCATTCTGGAGCTGAGCCAGGAAGCGGTATCGCTGCTGGCCTGGGCGATCGAGAAGCTGGGCGACCCGTTCGCGATTGCCGGATTCCATTCCAATACGCGCCACGACGTGCGCTACCTGCACATCAAGGGTTACAGCGAGCGCTGGGACGATAGCGTGAAGGGGCGGCTGGCGGCGATGGAAGCGGGCTATTCCACGCGCATGGGGGCGGCGATGCGCCATGCCGCACATTATCTGGAAAAACAGCAGGCCGATAAAAAATTGATGCTGATCCTCACCGACGGCGAGCCATCGGACATCGACAGCAAGGACGGCCGGTTGCTGATCGAGGATGCACGGCAAGCGGTGACGGAGCTGGACCGGCAGGGCATCTACGCCTATTGCATCAACCTCGACCGCAAGGCTGATGAATATGTCGCGGACATCTTCGGCAAGCAATACACCATCATCGACCGGGTAGCTCAGTTGCCTGAGAAGTTGCCGCAGCTATTTATCTCGCTGACCAAATAGCAAGGTAGCACGCATGAAGCGCAGCGCAATGCGGGGTGAGGCCGATGGCCATGATTGCTTCCCGGATTCCACTTTGTTTCATCCGGGCCACGTCACTACGCCCCATCTGGGCTTGTCACTGGCCAAATAGCGGTATAGAGCAGCACGGAAAAGCGGTAAAATTGCACCAAATTTATAATCTTGAAAAGGAAAGAAGCATGAGCAAAAGTCTGATCCAATTCATCATCGAGGAGCAGCGTGCTATTCCGGGCGCGACGGGCGATTTCACCGGCCTGATCAGCGACATCGTGATCGCCTGCAAGCAGATCGCGCACGATGTCAACAAGGGCGCGCTGATCGGCGTGCTGGGCAGTGCGGGCAGCGAGAACGTGCAGGGTGAAACCCAGAAGAAGCTGGACATCATCACCAACGAAATCTTCATCAAATCGACCGAATGGGCAGGCCACCTGGCCGCGATGGCTTCCGAAGAAATGGATGATGTTTATCCTATTCCGGCCAGGTATCCGAAGGGCAAGTACTTGCTGGTGTTCGATCCGCTCGACGGCTCTTCCAACATCGACGTGAACATTTCCGTGGGTACGATTTTTTCGATCCTGCGCGCGCCCAAGGGCATTGAAAACCCGACGGCTGAGGACTTCCTGCAACCCGGCGCCACGCAGGTTTGCGCCGGTTATGCGCTGTACGGCCCCTCGGCCATGCTGGTGATCACCAGCGGACATGGCGTGAACGGCTTTACGCTGGACGGCGACATCGGCGAATTCATGCTGACCCATCCGAACATGAAAATTACCGAGGACACCCGCGAGTTTGCGATCAATGCGTCCAACGAGCGGCACTGGGAAAAACCGGTGCAGCGTTATGTGGAAGAATGCGTTGCCGGCACCAACGGGCCGCGCGGCACCAATTTCAACATGCGCTGGGTCGCGTCGATGGTCGCCGAGGTGCATCGCATCCTGATCCGCGGCGGCGTGTTCATGTATCCCAAGGACACCAAGGACCCCACCAAGGCCGGCAAGCTGCGCCTGCTGTACGAGGCGAATCCGATGTCCTTCATCGTCGAGCAGGCGGGCGGCATGGCTTCCACCGGTTACGAGCGCATCATGGACGTCCAGCCTTCCGGTCTGCACCAGCGCGTGCCGGTGATACTCGGTTCGAAGAATGAAGTCGAGCGCATCGTCCGTTACCACAAGGAGATCTAGCCATGGGAAAGCAGCTGGTTTCCATCGTAATGGGCAGCGCCAATGACTGGGAAATCATGCAGCAGGCCGCGTGCGCTTTGCAGGATTTCGGTGTGGCATTCGACGCGCGGGTGATCTCCGCGCACCGTTCCCCCGACCTGCTGTTCGATTACATCAAGGACATCAGCGCGCAGGGTGCGCAGTGTTTCATCGCCGGCGCCGGCGGTGCCGCGCACCTGGCCGGCGTGATTGCCGGTAAGACCACGTTGCCGGTGCTGGGCGTGCCGATTCCGTCCAAGTATCTCAAAGGAATGGATTCGCTGCTGTCCATCGTGCAGATGCCCAAGGGTATCCCGGTGGCGACCTTCGCGATCGGCGAAGCGGGCGCGGCGAATGCCGGGCTGTTCGCGATCTCGATGCTGGCGCTGAATGACGCGCAACTGGCGCAGAAACTGGCCGAGTACCGCAAGCAACAGGCGGCGGCCATCGCGGCGACCACGCTGCCCACACTGGCATGAGCCCGGCAGGTTCCGCCTGCCGCGCATGAAGCACCTGCATCGCGAGGGGGTAAAGTGAAAAAAACAATCCAGGAATTCAACCAGCAACTGCTCTCGCTGGTGGAGCATGCTGGTCTGCTGGTGATCGCCATCGCCACGGTCATTGCCATGGCCAGCGAAGTTGTGACCATGATACGCGCGATGCAAGTTAACCTGGCCGACCTGTTACTGCTCTTCCTCTATCTGGAAGTGCTCGCGATGGTCGGCGCCTATTACCGGTCCGGCAAGCTGCCGGTGCGATTCCCGCTGTATATCTCCATGGTGGCGCTGGCGCGTTATCTGGTGCTGGATTTCAAGGGCATGGACGATTGGCGCATGCTGGCCATCACTGCCTCGATCCTGCTGCTGACGCTGGCGGTGCTGGTGGTGCGCATCGGCCATGTACGCTACCCCTACCCCAGCAACGATTAGGCGCCAGCCACACACCCACAGAAACCCATTGCTTCGAGACATTCTGAAATCATGACTACTCCGATACTCCAATCCGACATCAACAGCCTGCCGCTCCTGCATCGCGGCAAGGTGCGCGACCTCTACAAGGTCGATGAACAGCATCTCTTGATCGTGCAGACCGACCGGCTTTCCGCCTTCGACGTGATCCTGCCCGACCCGATTCCGGGCAAGGGCGAAGTGCTGACCCGTGTGTCGAACTTCTGGTTCGACAAACTGCGCCATGTGATCCCGAACCACCTGACCGGCATCGCGCCCGAATCGGTGGTCAAAGGCGAGCAGGAGCAGGCGCAGGTGAGGGGGCGCGCCTTCGTCACCCTGAAGCTCAAGCCGCTGCCGATCGAGGCCATCGTGCGCGGCTACCTGGTGGGCTCCGGCTGGAAGGATTACCGGAAGACCGGCGCGGTATGCGGCATTAAATTGCCTGCCGGACTGCGCGAGGCGAAAAAGTTGCCGCAGCCCTTGTTTACGCCGTCTACCAAGGCGGCGGTCGGCGATCACGACGAAAACATTTCCTTCGCGCAAGCCGTCGAACTGCTCGGCGAAGCACGTGCCACGGAAGTGCGCGATGCGACACTGGCGCTGTATACCGAAGCGGCGGATTATGCGGCCGCCAAGGGCATCATCATCGCCGATACCAAATTTGAATTCGGTGTGGATGAGGCGGGCAAGCTGTATCTGATCGACGAAGCGCTCACGCCGGACTCATCGCGTTTCTGGCCGGCCGACCAATATCAGGTCGGCAGCAATCCGCCCAGCTTCGACAAGCAGTTCGTGCGCGACTGGCTGGAAGCCTCGGGATGGAACAAGCAAGCGCCCGCGCCGCATGTCCCGCAGGAAGTGCTGCAAAAAACTGCCGACAAATATCGTGAAGCGGCGCAACGCCTGACTGGCGCATGAGTTCGCCCACATGAGTTCACCCGCGCAGCTCATCGAAGGTTTTGCACGTTTCCGGGAAAGGCATTTCGCGAAGGACGATGCGCTGTTCCGCGAACTTGTCGAGCAGGGTCAAGCGCCCCGGATACTGGTGGTCGCCTGCTGCGACGCGCGCGTCGACCCGGCCTTGATTCTGGATTGCGCGCCGGGCGATCTGTTCGTCATCCGCAACGTCGCCAATCTCGTTCCTCCCGCAGAAAATCAGGGTCATTATCACGGCACTAGCGCCGCGCTGGAGTTCGGTGTGCGCAAACTGAATGTCGGGCACGTCGTCGTGCTGGGACATGCGCATTGCGGCGGCATCCGCACCTTGCTGGAAAGCGATAGGCCAAAAGAAGACATGTTCCTTGCAGAATGGATGGGCATAGCCGCTGCCGCGCGGGAGCAGGTGAACCTGGAATTTTCCAATGCCGACAACGCGGCGCGCCAACGCGCCTGCGAGCAGCAAACGATATTGGTTTCGCTGGATAATCTGAAGACTTTCCCCTGGATACGCGAACGCGTCGAACAAGGTACGCTCACGCTGCACGGCTGGTATTTTGATATCGAGCGCGGCGAGTTGCTGGGCTATAACGCAGATACCCACCGGTTTGAAAGGCTGTAATTTTTAACCTGAAACCACGCAAATCGAAACCCTGAGGGATGCAGAAATTGTAAAAGTACTTTTTAGGAACCGGGGGTGAATTTCGTAGGTCGGGATTCATCCCGACAGAGCGTCGCATAACCCAACCCCGTCGGGATGAATCCCGACCTACGCAATGATCGTCCAATACATTGGCAATACTCAATAACCACAAGATTATTGCCATATTTCCTGCGTATTCGATTACTCGTCCCAACCGCCCCAGAATGTGCTGGGCGGAGAGCGATCAAGCCATTTGACCGGATAGTGTGCAAGGCCGGGGTATAACCTGCTCCAGACGGCGGCGACAACGGCAAGGGAAGTTACCCCGATAAGAACCGGCTGCCAGAGTGCCGACCAGCCGGCATGGGCGTAGATCATCAGGATGGGGTTTGCGCCGGCGGGCGGGTGAACCGTTTTGGTAATGAGCATGAAGGACAAGGCCAGCACTTGGGCAAGCGCGTAAACCCATAGCGCATCGCCGAAGGCGTGGTAGCAGGCGATGCCGACGAGTGCACCGCCAAGATGACCGCCAAAGAGGGCGCGGGGTTGGGTGGCCGGGGCGCGTGTGAGGCCGAAGAGAAAAACGGTGGAGCCGCCGAGCGATACCAGGAGAAAGGGCAATGCGGGTGGCCCAACCAGAGACAAAGCGATAACGATGCCGATAGCTGCGCCAATCACGCACCAGAGCAATCGTGTAGCCGGGTAACGGTGCATTCCGAGTCCTGATAAATTGTTATTGGGTGCCCGCCAGTTCAGCGCGTATCAATTGCAGCAACAGATCGTCAAATGTGTAAAACCCCTTGGCGCAACTGACCAGTTGGCTCAGCGCGAACGCGGCGCCGGTGCCGAACGCTTCCCGCCGGATGGCCTCATGCGTGAGGCGCACGGTCTGGTGTGGAAAGCCGAAAATCACCTCGTGATGCCCGACGATGCCCCCCAGCCGCAAAGAAGTAATATTCTCGTCTTCCACATCCAGCGTCTCGGCAATCTTGCGCGCCGTACCCGACACTTCCGGCTTGCCCTTGAAATGCTGTTCGAGAATTTCCACGTCGGCAAATGGCGCGATCCGGCGCAATAGCTTGGCCGCGATGATAAGAAAGTTGATGCCGAGCGTGATGTTGGGTGAACACAACACGCGGGTGCCCTGCCCCAGGCTGCGCGCATATTCAAGATCGTCTTCCGAGTAGGCCGAAATTGCGCTGACCAATGCAATGCCGCGCTTGCGCATTTCTTCACCATAAGCGTGAAGGCTTTCACGCGAGGAAAAATCCACCAGCACGTCCACCGGGGCGCTCTCGAACAAATCGGCAAACGAGTGCCGATCCAGCCCAACGATTGGGATGTCACTTTCCGGATGGGTTTGCTGATTTTTGTCTGCCGAGCGGCGCGCAATCCAGCGCAATTCAAAACGCGGATCGCTGTTCAATACATTGGCGACCGCTTTGCCTGCCTTGCCATAACCGGCCAATCCGACGCGAATTTTCTTTGGCACAACATTCTCCTTGCTGAAAAATCGAATTCGGCTAAAATCCTGCCGGTTCATTTCAATTGGTGAAAATATAATTTATATAAATATATTAAGCAAGGGATATAATTCGATCAGGGGCAATAACTCACTTCTGGAGAGGGGCATAACTTGAGCGAGCGCAGCAAAAACCAGCTTTCACTGCAAGTCCTCAAAAAATTTCGCATCATTTATGGCTCTGTTCGGCAGCAGTTCCGCGAAATTGAACAGACCTGCGGTGTCACGGGGTCACAATTGTGGATATTGCAAGAGGTGGCCAAAACCCCGGATATAGGTATTTCCGAGCTGGCAGACCGCTTATCCATACACCAATCCACCGGCAGCCAGCTTGTTGAAAAGCTGGTAGGCCGCAATCTGGTAATTAAAGAGCGCAGCAAGGAAGATCAACGGCGCGTCGGGCTGCGCGTAACCGAAGAGGCTTCAAGGTTGTTGACTAATGCGCCCGGCCCCGCGGAAGGCATACTGCCGGAGGCTTTACAAGCGTTGCCCGAATCGGCATTGCTCGCTTTGAACGACTCCCTGATTGAAGTCATTGGACAGTTACGTGTTCGCGACGACAGGCTTGCCGACAGGCCTTTATCGGATTTGTAATAACCCCGATGTTTCCATGGCTTATTACGGTCACCCTCCCGAGCATCGGCTGGCGGGGCTGTAAAATTCGCCCTGTATAATCGGGCTGTCAATACAAGAGAGGCTGGCTATGTCCATCACGATTCTGGCGATTGGCCTGATGGTTTTTTTCGCGCATTTCCTGTCTTTGCAGTTTCGCAAAACAAATATTCCAGATGTTCTGGTATTGATGCTGGTCGGCATTCTGCTCGGCCCGCTGCTGGGTATCGTCACACCGCAGGATTTCGGCAAGATGGGTTCGGTGATTGCGACCATCGCGCTGGTGGTGATCCTGTTTGAAAGCGGCACCTCGCTGAATCTGGGCGTGCTGGGCAAGTCGCTGGCAACCACGGGCGTATTGACCCTGTGGTGCTTCTTGCTGACCGCCCTTATCGTCACCGCGCTCGGCTTCTATCTGCTCGATTTGTCGCTGCTTCCCGCCACCATGCTCGGCGTCACTCTGGGCGGCACGTCATCCGCCGTGGTGATTCCGATGGTGGAGGCGTTGCGCCTGTCCGAAAAACCCGCCACCGTGCTGGTGCTGGAATCGGCATTGACCGACGTGCTGTGTATCGTCGGCGTGTTCGCGCTGTTACAGGTATACACGCAAGGCGGGATCGAACCCGGCAAGCTGGTCGGCGGCGTACTGGCCGCGCTGATTTTTGCCGCAATCATCGGCGTGTTGGGCGGCGTCGGCTGGCTGCTGGTGCTGGGCAAAGTGCGCGACTTCCCGAACACGATTTCATCCACGCTCGCCTATGTGTTCATCGTCTATGGCGTGACCGAAATGCTGGGTTTTTCCGGCGCGATCGCCGCGCTGGCGCTGGGTATCACCCTGACCAATTTCGAGCAGTTCGGGCTAACCCGCATCAAGAGTCTGTCGAACAAAACCATCGTGCCGCTAAATGAAATAGATCGGGTGTTTTACCGCGAATCGGTGTTTCTGCTGAAAACCTACTTCTTCGTCTATTTGGGTATATCCATTCATTTCGGTACGGCACACTTGGCTCTGACCGCAATCGCCATGACAGTGCTGGTATTCGCGATGCGCACCAGCCTGACGCGTTTCGTTTACCGCGATGCCGGATATACCCTGCGCGATTCCGCGATCACATCGATGATGGCACCGAAAGGGCTGGCGGCGGCGGTGCTGGCCGGGCTGCCGCTGCAATACGGAGTGGTCGGTGGCGAAACCATCCGCGACACGACCTACATGGTGGTGCTGGTCAGCATCTCGCTGTGCGCGCTGCTGGTGACGGTGTATCCGTTGCCAGGCGTACAAAAATTCTACTCGCGCGCACTGAAAAAACCGGTAATTTCGGGCGCGCCCGATACCTGATATGGAACTGCACCAATTCTTCCTTTTTCTCGCCATCATCCTGATTTCGGCGCGGGTGTTTTCCGAGACGGTGGTGCGCTTCGGTATTCCCTCGGTGATCGGCGAGCTGCTGGCCGGCCTGCTGATTGGCCCGTCGCTGCTGGGCTGGGTGTCGCCGGATACCACGATGAAGCTGCTGGCCGAAATCGGCATCATCCTGCTGCTGTTCGAGGTCGGCATGGATACCGACCTGAGTCGTCTGGCACGCTCCGGCAGCAAGCCGGTGGTCGTGGCGCTGATCGGATTCGCCCTGCCGTTCGCGCTGGGTTATGGCATCAGCGCGTGGGTATTCGGCCTGCCCGAACTGACTGCCCTGTTTATCGGCGGCACACTCACCGCCACCAGCATCGGCATCACCGTGCGAGTGCTCGACGATCTGGGCAAGCGCCATTCCGACGAGGCGCAAATCGTGATCGGCGCGGCGGTGCTGGATGACATCCTCGGCGTGCTGGTACTCGCGTTCCTGTACCAATTTGCGGTGGAGCAGCAAGTATCGATCCGCGCTTTGGGTGAAGTGGGGCTGTACATCCTCATCTTCATGTTGCTCGGGCCGCTGGTCGCCAAGCTGGCTTCGACGGTGATCGACCATTTCGACCAGCGCGCCGCCACGCCGGGGCTATTGCTCACGATGGCGCTGTCGCTGATCCTGCTGTTCTCCTGGCTTGCGCATGTGGTGGGCGCGCCGGAGATCATGGGTGGTTTCGCGGCGGGGCTGGCGTTCAGCCAGCACTTCGGTTTCCGGCTGTGGATGGGCAAGGCTGCCGCGCTTGAATTCAAGCCCAGCCCGAAGCTGGCGCACCGCCTCGAAGAGCAGATGCGCCCGCTGATCCACACTTTTTCGCCGCTATTTTTCGTGATGGTCGGCGTATCGCTCAACCTCAATGCCATAAACTGGGGCTCCGCGTTCATCTGGGAGCTGGCGGCATTGCTGCTGATTGTGGCTTTCTTCGGCAAATTTGCGGCAGGCTTCTTCATCCGCGAATCGCGCCGCAACCAGATAGCCATCGGCCTGTCGATGATCCCGCGCGGCGAGGTGGGGCTGATCTTCGCGCAACTGGGTTTCAGCCAGGGTATTCTGAACGGCGAACTATATGCCGCGCTGCTGATCGTCATCGCGCTGACCACCATGTCGCCCGCGTTTCTGCTCAAGTGGTTTTACGGCAGGGATGGCTGATTCGGAATTGAGTGTTTTTATTCTGCGGAACAAAGGGGTCATCCGTTAGGGAGACGCTGATTTATTCGGTTTCGTCGTTCCCGCGGAGGCGGGAACCCAGTTAAATTAAGGCACTGGATCTCCGCCTTCGCGGAGATGACGAATAAATCAGCGCTTCCTTAGCCGACCTGTGTCAAGCGAACAAGCAATCCCACGGCAGCGCAAGCTGCCGATTCCATTGTCGGGTAGGGTTGCTCGCCATGCTCTTCAGCGCGGTTCGATTTGCGACAAATGCCGCGCCACCGATAGCCATGCCCCGAGCCAGCCGAGATAAACCGAGAACAGCAGCAGCGACAGGCTGTCGCCAGGCGACAGCGGGTGCAGCATAAACTGGCTGGCGTAGAGTTGCGACAGCTCATGCAGCGGCAGATTGAGCAGCAGCAAACTAACGGTGACAATCAACCAGGCCATGATGCCGCCGAAGAGCCCCTGCATCGCGCCGAAATACAGGAACGGGCGGCGGATGAAACCGTCGGTTGCGCCGATCAATTTCGAGACTTCGATTTCGTCGCGCTGCGTGAGAATTTGCAGACGGATGGTGTTGAAAGTCACGGCAATCAGCGCGAGGCTGAGCAGGCTGGCGAGGATCAGCACCGCGAGGCGGCCGAATTTGAGCAGCGCTTCGAGCTTGTAGGCCCAATCCGAATCGAGTTGCGCCAGCTCCACGCCGGGCAGCTTCGCCAATTCATCGCGCAGTCCGGCCAGCGCCTGCACGTCGCCCGGCTTGGGGTGAATGACGAAGGCGTCCGGCAACGGGTTTTTCTCCAAGCCGCCAATCAGGTCGGCCAGCCCGGTGCTTTGTTTGAGCTGCTCCAGCGCCTGCGCGCGGGCGACGAATTCGGCGCTGGCGATGGCCGGGTGTTGCGCGAGTTGTTTGCGCAGCCGCTCAACCTCCTCCGCCTTGGCGTTCATCGCCAGGAACAGGCTGACTTGCGGTGTTCCGGAAAATTGCGCGACCAGCCCCTGCGCATTTTGCAGCAGCAGGTACATGCCGGCGGGCAGGCTGAGCGCGATGCCGATGACCAGAATATTGAGAAACCCCGCCAGTTTCGAGGCGAACATGCGGCGCAGCACGGCGCGCAGCACGCCAAAGTGTTGTGCGAAGGCACGCGTCATAGCAGCACGCCTTCTTTCAGCGTGAGCCGCCGTACCCCGCCGTCCTGCAGCACGCTCTCGTCGTGGGTGGAGATCAGCAAGGTCACGCCGACCTGATGAAAAGAATTGAAGATTGCCATGATCTCCCGCGCGTAGGCCGCATCCAGGTTGCCGGTCGGCTCGTCGGCCAGCAGGATAGCCGGGCGGTTGACGATGGCGCGCGCGATGCACAGGCGCTGTTGCTCGCCGCCGGATAGCGCGATGGGGTGCGATTTTTCGCGTCTGAGCAGACCGACCTTGTCCAGCGCGGCACGCACCCGCTTGCCGCTTTCGCGGTGATCGAAACCGCAGATTTGCAGCGGCAGCAACACGTTGTCGAACACGTTGCGGTCGAACAGCAGCTTGTGATCCTGGAAGATGATGCCGATATTGCGGCGCAGATAGGGCAATGCGCCGCCTTTGAGCGCGCCGACGTTTTGGTTGTGTACCAGCACGCTGCCGGAATTGGGGCGCTCGATCGCGGCGACAAGCTTGAGCAGCGTGCTCTTGCCCGCGCCGGAGTGCCCGGCGAGGAACACCATCTCGCCTTCGGCGATGTCAAACGAGACGTTTTTCAGCGCCTCGTAACCGCCGGGGTAGCGTTTGTGGACCTGGTTGAAAGAGATCATTCTAAAAAGTAGAGTAAACCGATGAATCGTAGGTCGGGTTTTAACCCGACAAGTCGTGCTGAAGCCCGGCCTGCGCGCTGGTTAAATAAAATCATTCGTCCAACCCCAGCAGCGCCGCAACAAAATCCTCCGCGACAAACGGGCGCAAGTCGTCCAGCCCTTCGCCCACGCCGATGAAGCGCACCGGGATCGGGTGCGCGCGGTGATGATGTGAATGGGCAATCGCGGCAATCACGCCGCCCTTGGCGGTGCCGTCCAGCTTGGTCAGCACCAGCCCGGTCACGCCCAGTGCCTGATCGAAGGCCTTGACTTGGGAAAGCGCGTTCTGCCCGGTGTTGGCGTCCAGCACCAGCAGCACCTCGTGCGGCGCAGCGGGAGAATCAGGCGTTGCCGGCATCGCCTTGGCAATCACGCGCTTGACCTTCTTGATTTCTTCCATCAGATGCGCCTGCGTGGCCAGCCGTCCGGCGGTGTCGGCCAGCACCACGTCGATCTTGCGCGCCTGTGCGGATTGAATGGCGTCGTAGATCACGGCGGCGGCATCGCCGCCCTGTTGCGCGATGACTGTTACGTTGTTGCGCGTACCCCATTCCGCCAGTTGTTCGCGTGCGGCGGCGCGGAAAGTGTCGCCTGCCGCGAGCAGCACCGACAGCCCCTGGCCTTGCAGGTATTTCGCCAGCTTGCCGATCGAGGTGGTCTTGCCCGCGCCGTTCACCCCGCACAGCATGATGACGAACGGTTTGTGCACGTCGGCTCGTAGCGGTTGCGCCAGCGGCTTGAGCAGCTTGAGCAGGCAATGCCCGAGTGCTTCCTTGAGTTGCGCCGCTTCGCTCAGGTGATGCTCCTTGACGTAGCGGCGCAGGTCGGCGAGCAGCGCATGGGCCGCGTCCATGCCGACATCGGCGGTGATCAGAATGGTTTCCAGTTCTTCGTAGAGGTCGTCGTCGATCTTGCCGCCGCGGCTGAACAGGCCAGTCAACTGGCTGCCGGTGCGCGCCAGGCCGGATTTCAGGCGCGCGATCCAGCCGGTGCCGGGTTTTTCTGCCGGTGCGTCAGGTACTGTTTTTTTCAAAAAGCTGAACATGGTGCCCCATAAAAATATTAGTCAATTCGCGGAAGTCGGCGGGTTTTTCAAAGCCCGTTTGATCCAAGCACACAAAGTCGCATTTTACATCCGGCTGCACCCGGTTGATGCCATCGCACCCTTGCCGCAGCCATTCCATTTTCAGCGGCACGTCAAGAGCGGCCTGTCCTTTGCTTTAGGCGAGGCTAATTATTTAGCAGTGGTGTCCACCAAAAAGTCTGGGCCGTGGCCGGCAATATTTCCGTCCGGTTCCATGTAATTTCCGGTCGCCTGGCGAAATCGGCTTTTTGGATTTTACGCGAAGTAATGATCCGAGCCATACGGTCATCGCACACGACCCATCCTCAATGGTGTTGTCGGCACATGAATGAGCTCCAGCGTGAGGCCGACAATCGGCGGAAGTAGCGCGATTTCATCCTGGGCCGGAGCGATTTATAAGAAGAGCGTACCTGTTATTTGCCTTGAGGGCAGCACTTAAGCCTGCCAAACCCCAAACCCTGCCTCGCGCAAGTCGATCCCCACTTCGACTTCCTTATCGCGTGCCTCGTCATACGACATCGGGTTGAATGCCTCATAGAGATCCGGCCACAAACGCAAGCCATATTCTTTGACGTAACGATTGGATTGTATGCCCGCCTTGTGCTTGTCGAAGCGCAGGTCGGGGTCCAGACCCGTCATGCCGACATACACGCAGGGCTTGCCGGGGATGTAGCCGGGGTTGCACTTCTTGAATTTTCCTTCGTGCAGCACGTCTTTCGACAGCTCGATCACATAGACGTTGTAGTGGTTGCGGCGTGCCATGACGATTATTCTGCTTTCACCATCCGTGCCCGCAACTGCCCGCATGCGCCTTCGATCTCCTGCCCTGCCGAGTCGCGCACCCTGGCGTAGATGCCTTGCCGATTAAGCGTGTTGGACATCAATGCAATCCGTTCGGCTGAGGGGCGGCGATAGGCTAGCCCGTCGATTTCGTTGAAGGGGATGAAGTTCATCACGGCGTATTTCCCGGCGAGGAGCTGGGCGATCCGCTCCAACTCGGCGTCACTGTCGTTGACGCCATCGAGCAACGCCCATTGATATTGCGCCGGATAGGAGGTGGCGCGCGCATACGCTTCGGCGCGTTCCACCAACTCCTCGATAGCGATCTGCGGCGCACGGGGCAGCAGCTTGGCGCGCAATGCCGCATCGGTGGTGTGCAGCGAAATGGCAAGCGCCGGTTTGACCGAAGGAATTGATGATCGCCCTTCTCGTTTGCTCCCTCGCACCAGCTCCTCCCAGCCTCCCCTTGTCAGGTGAGAAGCCGATTCTGCTCTCCCCATGACAAGGGGGAGTTGGAGGGGGTCTGAACCTAATGAACATTCCGGATTCATCAACCGCTCAAACACCCTTAAATCCCCCACCGTGGAAAGCACCAGATTCTTATGCCCGATGTTGCCCTGTGTGCCAAGCAGCTGGATCGCTTCGAGCACGTTGTCGAGATTGTGCGCCGGTTCGCCCATGCCCATGAACACCACCTTGCTCACCGCGCGGCGACGGCGCGCGAGCGCCACCTGGGCGACGATCTCGGCGCTGCCGAGTTGGCGCAGCAAACCGGCGCGGCCGCTCATGCAGAACACGCACCCCACGGCACAACCCACCTGCGTCGAAACGCACAGGCCGCCGCGCGGCAGCAGCACGCTCTCCACCATCTGGCCGTCATGCAGTTCCACCAGCAGCCGTGCGACCTCATCGTTATTGGAAAGTGCGCGTAGCGCGACGTTTGCCCCCTCTCCCGCAATGCGGGGGAGGGGTGGGGAGGGGGAACGGTCATGGCTTTCAGGATGTTTGTTGATATTCAAGCCATGACCGTCGGCGGGGTATTCGCTGCGCAGGTGCGCCAGCCCATGCAACTCCGCCTCGATGGCGGGCAACTCATTGCGCAGCGCAAGCGGAAAGAACGTCTCTGCGGGGCTGTGTTTCCTGTCGTATGAGCACACCTGACTCCAGCCGCGCAGCAGACGATCTTCATGGCACGGCTTGGCACCGAGATCGCGCAGGCGTTGGCGAAGCTGTGCGATACGCATCGCTTACCCGTTTACCACGCTTTAATCAGAGCCAGGGCGTGCAGGGACATGCCACTGCCTTGGCGGGTGAGAGCTCCTCGGGCGGCGCTTCAATGCCGAGCGCCTTTGCCAGTTGCTCGCGAGAGGGGTACTTGCCGGTAAAGGCAGCTCGATCATCTACCACGATCATGGGCAGCCGGTTCATCCCGGCTTCCATTTCTCTGGCCACTGCCGGGTTGTCAGCGAAGGCCTCCGGCTTCTTGCCAAAGTTGTGGCGTGAGATATTGACGCCATATTTTTCGAGCCATTTCAGGTCGGCAGCAAACTGGACGAGCATCGGATCGAAAAAAATCATCGCGGGTTCAAAGACTGCGAGGGTTTTCATGCTGGTTGCTTTAGTAGTTTGTTCAAGTTGCAGTGGTAACGATTGCAGTGCCGGGAGAAAATGTCTGTTCATTTAACCCAGATAATCCATTGGGGCGTAGGTCGGGCTTCAGCCCGACATGTCGGGTTAAAACCCGACCTACACCCATTGATTTTTCAATACCCTAATAGCTAATGAACTATCTGGGTTTAAGCGAGCAGGCTCACTCCATCGAGCCATTCCAATCAAGTATAGTCCAGTCGGCGACCATTTCACGGCGCTGGATGACCAGATCGGATGTGGGTATGGCGCAGCAGAACAGGGCGAGGCCCGCCTCTTTATCCTCATCAGTCAATGCGATTGCCGTTGATCTGCCGTGATCCACCGTACCTTGCAGTACAATACCTCTGCACAAACCGCATGCGCCATCGGCGCAACCGACTGGCAGATTGTGGCCATGTTTCTTCGCGGTTTCCATGATGGTTTCGCCAGCTTCGGCGGTAAAGGTGGAATTGTCCGGCAGGAGTGTGATATTGAATACCATGTTGTTTGCTTGTGGTTGAGTAATAAAGCGTGAATTATAAGGGATGGTTCAGGCTCGAATCAGCTTTCGACGGGGCTGGTGGATTCACACCACCAGCCGCCCGACCAGTTCGGACATATTCGAGTAAGTGATGAATGCCTCGTGCGTCGCGCGCGTGATGGCGACGTAGGTCAGGCGTATGTCGTCTTCTATATCCTCGGTCTTTTTTAGCTCACCCAATCCGCCGATTGCCACGCAGGGGAACTCCAGTCCTTTGGCGTTGTGCATGGACAGGAATCGCACCGCATCCCGTTCGATCTCAATGCGGTTGCCGTGATCATATGCCACGTCAATCGGTATGCCGGATTTCGCCAGTATTTTTTTGAATTGCGCGCCGATTTTATGCCGGGGATACAGCACCGCCATCTGCCCCCACTGGTAACCTGCGGTCTTGCGTCCGAGCAGCCATTCCGCAATCGCATGTGCTTCGCCGTCATGGCTCACGCACTGGCGCACCACCGGCTCCACACCCTCGCGCCCGCCGTCTTCCGGCATCAGGATCGCACTCTCGTCACCGGCGCATACGCCGGGTGCGCCGATCACATCGGCGGCGAACTTGCGCGCGAAGCGCAATATCTGCGCGGTGTTGCGGTAATTCACCTTGAGCACCGTGGTGCGACCGGCGGCCTCGATGCCGAGCTGCTTCCACACCGGGCGTTTCCGCCCTTTGTAAATCGCCTGCGCATCGTCGTAAACGATCATCAGCGCCTTCGTGTCCGGGTTCACCATCTTCGCCGCCAGCGCCAGCCATTGCGGCTCGAAGTCGTGCGCCTCGTCGATCAGCACCGCGTCGTACTGTCCGCCCGGAATCAGTCCACGCTCGGCGGCATCGAGCACGGCCTGCACATTAGCAGCCTGCCGCTTCGAAAAGTCGGGTATATATTTCTCGGTTGGTAAACGCACGTTTGCTTATGCATGAGGCTACGCTTATACTTTAAGCGTTTCTGTTTCTACGGAGTCTGAAATGTCTGAGCTATTAGAACGCATCACGATTAACCCGGCGGTACGCAGCGGAAAGCCCGTCATTAACGGCACGCGCATTACTGTTTCCGACATTCTGGAGTATTTGGCCAGCGGGATGTCTGCGGATGAAATAATTGCGGACTTTCCAGATCTGAAGCATGAGGATATTTTAGCCACGCTTGCATTTGCAGCTCAGCGGGAACAAAGACTATTCTCGGCAGTATGAAGCTTCTGTTCGATGAAAACCTTTCTTTCAGGCTAGTGGCAGCTCTTGCTGACATTTACCCTGGATCAAGTCATGTGCGGGATGTCGGACTATTGGGTGCGGATGATTTGCGTGTTTGGAACTATGCGGCGGAATATGGTTTTTTGCTCGCGTCAAAAGACACTGATTTCTATGAACGAAGCCTTGTGTTTGGCGCACCCCCAAAAATAATTTGGCTCCGCATCGGAAACAGCACCGTCAACGAAACGATTACGCTTCTACGCAACCAGTACATCATCGTTCGTCATTTTGCTGATGACACAATGGCTACCTTCCTGTCACTAACCCAGCCTAAAATTGCAGCCATGTGATGCACTGCCACGAATAGTCAACAGATCGACCTGCTTGCTGTTTGCATTGACTATCGTATCCAGCCGCCAGTCTTTCACCTCAAGCACCACGATGCCCTGCTGCGGATGTAACGTCACGAAATCCGGATGCCTGCCAAAAGGCCCGACCGGGATGTTGTGCCACACCCAGGCGTTGTCTTCGAGGCAATCTTTCAGCCGTTCGGCTAGGCGCAGTTCGCCACGAGCATCAAATTTCGCAGCGCCAAGGGAGGGGATCAGGGTGGCCATGGGATGGGGTTATCGAAGGTGGGTTTGGTTTTGTAATTTAAATTTGCTGCACAGCTATTGATCCGGCACGTAAACAGTATTACTTCCGTCATTCCGGGCTTGCCCCGGAATCCAGCAGACACAAACATCGGCGCGCTTTGCGCGCCACAGGATACCCGCCTTCGCGGGTATGACGTGCTATTTTTAAGATGCCGGATCAATAATGCGCCAGCGCCTGCCAGCCGACCACGCGACACCCGTCGCGTTCATACTGCCCGTCACCACCATAAACAATGCCCGGCGGTAGTGCCGCATCGCCGAACAATGCCGACAACTTGCGCAGTGCTGCTATCCAGTCGCTGCTGAAAGTGGAGCCGGATTTGATTTCCACGGGCATGAACTGGTTGCCCAGTGGGATCAACAGATCAACCTCATGTCCCGCACTGTCGCGCCAGAAATACAACTCGGCAACCTGACCGGCGTTGAACTGGCGCTTTACCCACTCCGACACCACCAGCGTTTCAAACAACGCACCGCGCGAGGCATGGGTACTCAGCGTATTCACATCGCGTATGCCCAGCAAATACGCCATCAAACCGGTATCGAGAAAGTACAGCTTGGGCATTTTCACCAGCCGCTTGCCGAAATTCTGGTGGTGGGGGCGCAACAGATAAACGATATAACTCGCCTCCAGCACCGTCATCCATTCCCGCGCGGTTACATGAGAAATGCCGCAATCCGCCGCCAGCGCGGAAAGATTGAGCAACTGCCCCGAGCGTGCGGCGCACATCTTGAGGAAACGCTGGAACAGCGACAAATCGCGCACCGCCAACAACTGCCGCACATCTCTTTCCAGATAAGTGGTCACATAATTGGGGAACCAGTCGCCGGGCGCAACGGGGCGGTCATATAGCGGCGGATAACACCCGCGCAACATCGTTTCATCCAGCGTTGCGGGGAGCAAACCGCCTTCCCTCAACTCGGCCAACGAAAACGGCAGCAACTGCAACAACCCCACCCGTCCCGCCAGCGACTGGCTGATGTTGGACATCAAGCCAAACTGCTGCGACCCCGTGAGAATAAACTCGCCCATCCGCTTGCGCTTATCCACCACGCCTTGCAGATAAGAAAACAAATCCGGGCAACGCTGCACCTCGTCAAGAATCGCTCCCTGCGGAAACCGCGCCAGAAAACCGCGCGGATCGGAGTCGGCAAACGAACGCTCCTCCGGGTCTTCCAGCGAAACGTATGGCTTGTCGGCAAACAGCGTGCGCGCCAACGTTGTCTTGCCGGACTGGCGCGGCCCCGTGATCGCCAGCACGGGAAAGCCCTGCGCCAGACGCAATGCGGTGGGAAATGCGGATCGGTTTAGCATGTTTGCAATTTTAAAGTTGAAACTTCAAATTGCATGATAAGGGGAAACGGGGTGGAGGGGAAGGGGCCTGCCAAAAGGCCCGACCGGGATGTTGTGCCACACCCAGGCGTTGTCTTCGAGGCAATCCTTCAGCCGCTCGGAGAGACGCAGCTCGCCCCGTGCATCGAATCGCGCAGAACCTAGGGAGGGGATCAGAGTGGCCATGGGATGGGGTTAGCGGTTACAAGGGCAGCGGTGTCAGTTCTAACATTCCAACAACTCGCTGAAAATGTCGGAATGTTAGAACTGACACCTCACCCGCTTTAGTTGTGTTCATATGGTGACTGCATCGATATAGAAACCATTGCGGCACGACTTCACACCGTGATCTTTGGCATCCGGATATTTGGCCTTATCCCTATAGATTAACTCGCCATCCACTATGATTTCTATGACTAGATCGCGGCTCAGCCGGTGAAAGCTAATCGAAAACGATGCGCGCTCAGCCAAATAGACTTTTCCATCATCAGCAACGATGGCGTCGGGGCGGTAGGCGGATATAGCTGGAACATCCTCTTGCCATTTTCTTTTTTCGGGAAACGAGCTAATGGTCGCCAAGGCTGGTCTTCCGCCCAGCGGTAGCTCTAGCTCCTTGGATAAGACTCTGAAGCCCTTGGCGTTTTCTCCAAATTCACCCTCAACGATCTTGAAGCCCATGGTCTCCCAAAAAGGGATAGAGGACGAAGGTTTGCACTCAACCTGCAAAACCATCTCATCTTGCTGCAAAGCAAGCTCGACACAATGTTCAACAACGAGCCGCCCAAGACCTTTACCCCTCCAGCCATTACGAACTTGGAGGATGCCCGAACTTAGCAGCTGCCCCCACTGATAAGCGACCGGAATGCCTTCAATTTCATCAATCAGAACCAGTAGCGAGCCTTCTTCATGGCATTGCTCGGTTAGGTTCCAATTGCAGAGGAAATTACCGTGAACTTCTAGCTTATTCTCTTCCCGTAGCCAATCGTGAATTTGCTGCATGTCATGGTTGTTAGACCAACGGATCACAAAAGGGCGTTCAATTTTATCGACGATATGGATTACTGTTTTGGTCACTGCGATCCCCTTGACTACTGGGTAGCCCTTAATTTTCTCAACATACTTACAGGTATCTTTGGGGCTAACCATCTAACAATTCTGCCAATTTCTTTTCAAGCTTTGCTGACGCAAGTAAGTCCCTAGGATACAGAGCAATTAGCTTAATTCCATGTGCTTGGCATAAACGCATTTTTTCTTTTGCTTTGACATCGTATGTTTCGTTACCTATCAATCCAAAATACTCAATAAAAACACCACTTACTAGAAAATCAGCTCTGTAATTTCCTTCTGGGTATTTCGGCTCTTTTTCATGCGCAATCCCTCGCGCATACAAAAAGTCATCGATAGTTTTCTCTCCCAGCGAAAGACAAGTATGCCCATCCAAAGCAATTGTATGTGTTCCTCGTGAAGTCTCCCGTGTCCCATCGATGAGCACACCCGCTGCAATCAAGGTTTTCAGCCATGACCCGAACAATTCTTTTACTCTTATGAGGCTTGGCTTGTCCTTAAGCACGCGAAATAAGTTAACGCGCTTATCAAATGGAAGGTCAATAAGGTCGTATATACCTTCCCCAACGTTCTGAGCTGGAACTCTTTCAAGAGCAACCGTTAGCCGATTGATGTAATCAATGATTTCAGTTTTCGTTGTTTTGTCTTTTGCTCTTTTTCCGGTTTCAGCTGGATATTTGGGGAAAACGCAAACCTTCAAGCAAGGGGAGCAAAAATCTAGGTATTGCATTCCACCTAATCTCTTGACAAGAGGTGCAGGCAAAGAGTCTTCTCGGAATGGCTTTCCACACAACGGACACTCCTTCCATTCAGAATTACGAATTCGCCTAGTTAGCCCGAGGTGTTTCGCACGAGTGACCGCGTAATTCATCACCTTGTTGTACCAAGCATGTTGTTGCTCTAATGCAGTCATCACATTTTCAGGAGTTACATTTTTTATTGCATCTGGAATCTCCCAGAACCAGTGCCATTGGTGCTCATCTATCAAGTCGGCCATCAATTTGTCATGCGCCGTAGACCACCATTTATCAAAATTGGCATTGTGATAGACAGGGGAGTTATCCCTGTATGCGGGTGATTCTCGCTCATCGTAAATACTCATGAATTGTTACTCCGTGTAAGCATTGTTGAATGCAAACTAATTCGCACCCAAATGAGCCGGGAGTGATTTCTTTTCAGCGATGCCGTCACTCTTCAAAAATAAATCGACCCCGTGCTTTTTGGCATTCAGTGCGCGTGGACTTACCTATCAATAGGCAATTTTCCATGCGCCATCGCTGCATATAAATGTTTTGTTGATTATTGCTGCGAGCCACTCGGCCAGTGATACGTTCAGATGCGCAGCCCCGGTGATTTGGCCACCTTCTGCATCGGGGGAAAAAACTGCAATTGGTAGCTCAGAGATTGCAGGAAAAAAACCGTTCGGAGGAAACTTCCCTCCAAAGTCGCGATTTAGCCTAAACCTTCCCAATGACTTTGCTAGTGTTTGATAGCGAGGATGGTACAACAGCCAGTAATTTTCTATTCCTTCTGTGTGATAGCGCTGTTGCCGCCGCATATATTCATCGAGTGTTTGATACGAGTGCTGGACTTCTATGGCGATTGAACGACCTTCCCAGGTGAAATAGACATCCGACTTCATTCTTGCGTGAACGCCCTGGATGGACTGCTCCAGACGGGGGGTGGCACCAAATATGATTAGCATTTTGATCAGATGATTTTTGGTTGCCACATGCCACTGAGATTCTGGCGCAGTAGCGCATTCGTCTGACTGGTGAGCAAAGAACTTGACGCCATTGATGCTTGTCTTTGGGATGGCCGGAGCTCGGCAGCACGGCATGAGAAAGTCCCCAACTTGATATGAGTTCTTGAGTGTTTGCCATTCCAAGTTGCTGAAAGACTCCGGATAGATGGGCTTGCCGTCGATCGTTTGTACGAATGGCACCTTGACTCCCTTGGGAAAAATCGGAACAGAAACAATGGGGACAGATTTATTTTTCACCATAATAAAGGTTCAGGTTCCAATGGCACTAACTTAAGCATGCTGCAATATGTCTCTGTTGTTTTTTCAAAAGCCTCGAACGCAATATTTTTCGCGGTTTGGTTAGTAATTCATGAGGCTTCGGTCTTCGCTTGACCGCTCGCGGCTCAACCCGTCCAGGTCTGTGTGGCAGCTTCATTTTCGCAAGCCCTGCAAGCAAAAATGCATGGTTCACCACAAGTCTCCCAAGCGGGCAATGACGCAAATCTTCCTCGAAGGCATTGAGCAGTTGCAGCGCTCCTTTGAAGCTGAGTTGTCGCGGCAGCACCCGCCCCAGGTGGGCCGCTTGCGCCATCGTCGCACGCACCATGTTATACGCGAGCATATGCACGGCAATTTCCTTCTCCACCATTTCCGGGGTCATGCAGCGCAGCACGTCCATCTGCATCACCGTCTTGATTGAACGTATGTCCAGCTCGATCTGCCAACGGAGATGGTACAAGTCGTATAAGTCCCGCTTGCTCACTTCTTGTGCATCGGCAAGCGTCGTCACCAGCGTCCAGCCGCCGATGCGCACTTCGCGCATCACGAGTGTCTCGGGCATGGTCGCGTAAGTGTTGGCATCCATCCATGCAGGGCGCTGCGGCCGATCCCAATTTACGATGTGGTCTTTCAACCCCAGACGCTGGCCTCGCCTGAAATCCGTGTGCCGCAATTGATGCTGCCGGATCACCACATCAACGCCCAACTGTACAAACAACGCGATCATAAAATAGCCCGCGTAGTAGCGATCCGCGATCACTATCTCACCCCTGTAAAGCTGCCCGGCGAGCTTCCACATCATTGCCGTTTCTCCCGTCTTTTTGCCTTTGCATGGCCCGACCGCCCAATCGAGCACAGCCCCGCAGGACAGCGACACAACGGCCACCAGCCGTGCCAGCGGAAATCCCAGCCCAGCCTTCTGCGACCGGCTTTGCGGGAAATTCGCCTGGTTAGCTTCCGTGTCAGGCATCGATACCGTCGCGCCATCCACGAGCTTCACTTCACGTCCCCGCCAGAGCCATTCCTTCGGCTGCTGTGCGCACAGAGACTCACCCGTTTCTCGCCCCATGCGCCCAATAAGCCCCAAGGGCAGCCGTTGGCGCGCCTTGCAGTACCCTGCCGTGTTCAGGCTGCACGGGGCTTGCTTCTGCGATATCAGATCACTCAAGCCCCGTGCCACAGCATCCTGGCAACTGTGATCCGCGCTCAATACCTGTTCGATAAATAGCGTGAGCGTTCGCAGCGGGCTGTAGATGCGTTCACGATAGTTGCCGCATTCCTCGCGTATCCACCGCTTCAGCGATTTCGCAGGTAGAACATTACCCAACACCGCACCAACCGATTGTACAAATCTTGCCCGCAACCTCCGTACCTGTCCGGCAAGATGCTTTTTTTTGCTATTATTCATGGTGGCTGATCCTTTCGCGTTATGCATCACGGATTCGACACCCGCATGATAACGCTAGAGGCTCTCAGCCACCCTCTATCCAATTGATCTGTAAAATATTTTTCTTAAGTTAGTGCCATTGGGTTCAGGTTCGGTTTCATTTTTCATTTTCGCAAAATTAAACGGGTCAGCTTCGAATTGTTTTTGCAAGTACACAAACTCCCTCATGCCCGTCAATCTTTCTTCGGCTTTTCATCGCCGCTGATAAACCCGATAGGCCGTTTCTTCTGCGGCTCGGGTGGTGTCATCAATTCGCGGATGGCGTCGAACACTTGCTTGAGCTGGGTGCGCGTGTTGCGCGCAAAGATGTCGTGCTGCATCGCCTTTGCTTCTGTTGACCGTTCAAGATCATCAAGGCGTTTTGCCAATTCCGCATTGGATGTCAACACTTCGCGCAATCGCACAAAAGCGCGCACCACGTAGACCGAAACTTCGGTCGCCCTTGGGCTATTCAAGATTGTTGCAGCCATGATTGCTCCGTGCTCGGTAAAGGCATAAGGCATATATTTCCGGTGTTGGCCGCGACCGGGCTTTAAGGTCGCAATTTGCGACCTTAAAGATTCCCATTCTTCCTCGGTTAACTGGAACATAAAGTCTGCTGGAAATCGCTCAAGGTTACGTTTGACCTGCTCGTTGAACCGCTTGGTTGGCACGTCGTAGAGCGTAGCTAAATCACTATCCAGCAAAACCTTTTGTCCGCGCAGCATCAGGATGTGGTGCGTAATCGTTTCGAGCGGAAGCGGTGTGGTTGCGCTCATTTTAAATATACCGGGGCTGACAGGCTATGCGGAATAATTGTGGAAAGACCACGACTTATCTGGTCTGAGCAACGGATGCTTGGTGAGAGATGAGACAAGTGCTTCCCCTTTATCGAACAGTAATACAGCCGACAATGCTTCCCGTCTTCGCGGGTTTATTGTCTTGCGCCAGCTCCTGTTCTGGGGAAATTTGCCGTGAGCCTCGCGCCGTGCGTGCGGTGCGATGTGCGTTTGGCAGATATGCAAGTGGGGCGAACTGTATTTGAGTTTGGCTGGTAGTGTCAATGCTGATGGAAAGAACTTACAGGGGACGAGGGGGCAGGTGCGGGATATTTTTCAGAATCACGCCGCCAGTTTTCGTAGACTTCAGGGGCAGCATTGAATTTTTTCCTGCGCGGCCTCAATCACGCCGCCAGTCGGTGACTTTGAATTATTCTTTTTTCATCCGAAGCTGACCAGAAAACTGTGCTAGCCGAACAGGCGCTCCAGCAACGCCTCTCGCTCAATACCTTGCGCAGCAGCGACGTCATTGAGAATAGCGGAAAGAGTTCCAATGCGTAGCGAATCATGCAGAGGGATGGTGACGTGATGCTGAGATGGATCATCGCAAGTCAGGCGAACATGGCTACCAGCCTGTCTTGTTTGCCGATAACCCAGCTTGGATATAAAGACTGATTAGCTCCGCCCCTGACAGGTCGCGCGGAATCCTCATGCCGCAAGCATTTCTTCCTGCACGATATGCAAGCGAATAACTTTGGGCATGTTGTTTTCATCGAAATGGCAATGAACCGCTTCCTGTACCATTTTGCGCAACTCTGGCAAGGTATCTGCTTCTGTAAAAATGGATTCACCCAACGCCCTTGCGGTATAGCCGCCTTCGGGAGCATGTTCGACAAGAAATAGAATTTCGCTCATATTTTCTCCGCCATCAACGCATTTTTGAGTTGTGAGCCTATCATAAAATCCAACTCATCGGCTCATGCAAAGAGCTTGGCGGGTGCATTTGAAAATGGTGGACGGGTAGCGGTTTTCACCCCTCTCCCCTTGCGGGATAACCAGCGACTTGGCTGCGGTCGTTTGCAGCCTAGTCGAATGGCTAGTTGTTTCACCCAGAGGGGGCGGGGGAGAGGGGTGATTCAGTTGCTGCTGCCAAGACAGTCGCCAATACGCCATCCAAATTACTCATGATCTCGTTATTCCAGAACCGCATCACTTTGAACCCTTGCCCACGCAGCCATGCGTCCCGTTTTTCATCATGGGGCGAATCGTTGTGCTGCCCGCCGTCTGCCTCCACGATAAGGCGAGCTCCAAAATGCACGAAATCAACCACGTAAGGGCCAATCGGTTGCTGGCGTCTGAATTTCTCGCCATTTAGCCGATGTGCCCGCAAATGTCGCCACAGTTTGTTCTCGCTTTCGGTCATATTGCATCGCAAGTGCTTGGCGAATTCCTTTTGTTCCATTACCCCCTCTCCCCAACCCCCTCTCCCGCAAGGGGAGAGGGGCTTTTGCTTGTTGTCCACCATTTTCGAATGCACCCGAGCTTGACCCGCGCCAGCATCTTACTCGCCCACTGCCGCGCATGCAGCAAGGATGCGATAAAATTGCGCCATGCAGATCAAATTTATTTCTCCAGCCTCGGGTAATTCTCCCGGCCTGTTACGCAAAACGGCAGCGGTCATCACGATGGTTGTGCTGGCTGGCGTGGCGCTGATGTTCTCGGCGATCTTGCTGGCGGTTATCCTGATCGTCGTCGTGTTCGGTGGCGCTTATCTATGGTGGAAGACGCGCGCGTTGCGCAAGCTGATGAAAGAGCAGATGCGGGATTTTCCTCCGCACGGCGCGGTCATGCGGGGCGATGTCTTTGCAAGCGAAGTGTTCAAGGGTGAGGTGATCGAGGGTGAAGTGATCCGCGTGGCTGAGTCCACAGACCAAGGGGCAAGCATCGATTTAGACCGGACCAAACGTTGATCGCGTTAGCCGTCGGCGGGCCCGGGCAAGTCCTCGAAGTAAAGAGCCAGCGCTTCTTCCAGATTCGCTAAAGCTTCTTGTTCAGTCTCACCGCGACAAGCCAATCCGAGATCGGGGCATCGTGCGACGAAAACACCGTTTTCCTGGGCGATCACATAGTTCGGGTTCTTCTTGCGTTTCCTGGTTTTCATGGCGATAAATGTGTTGCTGCTTTCAATGAAAAAGAAGTCTGGGAAAACAGCCCAGCGGGCCAGCGTCGATTTTAAATATTTTCCCCGTAGAGCTTGCGCCGACCCACTGGGCTGAATATCCGTCGAGTGCACAAGGATTTTACGGAATGAACCAGAACGCGGCAAGCTGGCTTTCTGTCTCCGCCAATGAACGGGTTGGGGAAGCATGTTGCCGGACCGGTTCAACGCCTGAAACCCCCAACGTCTGGAATTGAAGAACGTAGCGTATTAAGCGGCTAATTGGTAAGATGGAACTGCCATTTTCACCAAACAACCATATTCGCCAAACAACAGGAGACGACCGATGAAGATCACCATGAAAAAGCTGTTGGCTGAACTTAACAAAGACCTGGAGTGGGAATACTCCGCAGCCATCCAGTATGTGCAGCACGCCGCGACAATTAACGGCGCACAATTTGATTCCATCCAGAAGGAACTGCTGATTCACGCTCAAGAGGAAATGCAGCATGCCGTCATGCTGTCCGAGCAAATCGACTTTCTCGGCGGCGTGCCCACGGTGGATGTGGAAAAACGCGCGATTTCGAAGGACAGCGTGGAAATGCTCAAGCATGACCTGTGGGGCGAGGAGAATGCTATCAAGCGCTACAAGGAGCGCATCGGCCAGGCCGAAGAGCTCAAGGAGTATGGCCTGCGGCGCGTGCTGGAAGATATTTTGATCCAGGAGGAAGAACACAAGCGCGATATCGCCAACGCGCTTTCCAAGTAGCGGGAGCGCCGCACCTGCACCGATCGCGTGCCGCCAAGGCGGTAAACGCAAAGCCCCGTTACGTGCGGCGTTGCGCCCGGTTTGTGTAGAATGGCCGCATGGTGCAGCACCCCGCTTTGCGCCGCATCCCGCAGGCAAACGCTGCGGAGTATGAAATCTACGGAAATGGACTCTAAAATTATGTCGGGAAATTTATTCGTCATCAGCGCGCCTTCAGGTGCCGGCAAAACCAGCCTGGTGCATGCCCTGCTCAACATCAATCAGCAGATTGATTTGTCCATTTCCTATACCACGCGCAATCCGCGCCCCGGCGAACATGACGGCAAGGACTATCATTTTGTCAGCCGCGAAACCTTCATCGCCATGATGGGGCGCGGCGAGTTTTTGGAAAGCGCGGAAGTGTATGGCAACCTGTACGGTACCTCGCAAAACTGGATCAGCCAGGAAACTGCCAAGGGGCGCGATATTCTGCTGGAAATCGACTGGCAGGGCGCCGCGCAAGTGCGCCGGCTGTTCCCGGAATGCATCAGTATTTTTATCCTGCCGCCTTCCCTGGAAGCGCTGGGGCAACGTCTGAAAGGGCGCGGCAAGGATAACGAAGAGGTGATAACCAAGCGCATGGCGGCGGTGCGCGAAGATGTCGCCCATGTCGCCGAATTTGATTATGTTATTATCAACGACAATCTGAACGAAGCGTTGCGCGAACTCAATGCGGTGACGCTTTCAGCCAGGCTGAAATGCGCGGATCAATTGGCGCGCCATCAAGTATTAATCAATCAGCTACAGAACCCGGAGTAAACCATGGCTCGTATTACCGTCGAAGAATGCCTCACCCAAATTCCCAACCGCTTTGAATTGACGCTGGCCGCCGCGTACCGCGCGCGCCAATTGGCCAATGGCGCCACGCACCTGCTGGGAAACAGCAAAGACAAGCCCACCGTTGTCGCTTTGCGCGAAATCAGCGAAGGCAAGGTTGGCAAGGAAATCCTCAACCGCGGCCAGGCATAACCCCGTGATCGCGCATGGCCGACGCCGATCTGCTTATCGAGGAAGCATCCGCCTACCTTAAACCGCAGGACATCGAATACGTTCGCGAAGCGATCGAATTCGGCCGCGCCGCACATCAGGGCCAGAAACGCCATTCCGGCGACCCGTACATTTCCCATCCGATCGCCGTCGCGCGCATCCTCACCACTTTGCGCCTCGATGTGCAGGCGATCAGCGCCGCATTGCTGCATGATGTGGTTGAAGATACCGAGGTCACCGCCGAGCAGGTCGGCGAAAAATTCGGTAAGCCGGTCGCTGAACTGGTTGACGGCCTGAGCAAACTGGACCGCATCCAGTTCGAAACCCGCGAAGACGCGGAAGCGGAAAATTTCCGCAAAATGCTGCTGGCGATGGCGCGCGACGTGCGCGTCATTCTCATCAAGCTGGCCGACCGGCTGCACAACATGCGCACGCTGGAATCCATGCCGCACGACAAACGCGAGCGTATCGCCCGCGAGACCATGGATATCTATGCACCCATCGCCAACCGCCTCGGCCTGAACGATATTTACCGCGAGCTGTTGGATTTAAGCTTCAAATACCTGCACCCCAACCGCTACGCGGTGCTGGCCAAGGCGCTCCGGGTAGCGCGCGGCAACCGCCGCGAGGTGGTCGGCAAAATCCTCGACGCTATCCGCCAGCGGTTGGGCGAGTTCAGCATTCCTGCCGATATCACCGGCAGGGAAAAAAACATCTACAGCATCTACAAGAAAATGCAGAGCAAGTCGCTGGCCTTTGCCGAGGTGCTGGATATCTACGGCTTTCGCGTGCTGGTCGACGATTTTGCTTCCTGTTATGTGGCGCTGGGCGCGCTGCACGGTTTGTACAAACCGATTCCCGGCAAGTTCAAGGATTACATTGCCATTCCCAAGGTAAACGGCTACCAGTCGCTGCACACCACGCTGTTCGGGCCGTTCGGCACACCTATCGAAGTCCAGATCCGCACACACGAAATGCACAAGATTGCCGATGCCGGCGTGGCCTCGCACTGGCTGTACAAGAGCGGCCATATGTCCATCCGCGACCTGCACAAGAAAACTCATCAATGGCTGCAGGAGCTGCTGGAAAGCCTGAGCCAGAGCAGCGATTCCTCGGAATTCCTCGAGCACCTCAAGGTGGATCTGTTCCCCGACGAAGTCTATGTGTTCACGCCCAAGGGCAAGATCCTCTCGCTGCCGCGCGGCGCGACTGCGGTGGATTTCGCTTACAGCGTACACACCGATATCGGCAATCACTGCATCGCCGTCAAGGTCAACCATGAATCGGTGCCGCTGCGCACCCCGCTGAGAAACGGCGACCGCGTGGAAGTCGTCACCGCGCCTTATGCCAAACCTAACCCGGCCTGGCTGAGCTATGTGACCACCAGCAAGGCGCGCAGCCATATCCGCCATTTTCTCAAGACCATGCAGTCGGGCGAGTCTGCAAAATTCGGCGAGCGCTTGCTCAATCAGGCACTGCACGCGCTGAGCGTCAAACCGCAAGACATGGATAAAGCGCACTGGAGCAAGCTGCTCAAGGAGACCGGCGCCAAATCACGCAAGGAAATTCTCTCCGACATCGGGCTGGGGCGCCGCCTCAACCTGGTGGTGGCGCGACAACTCGCCTGCATCGGCGAAACGCCGCCGAGCGAATCGGCGCCCAGCATGGCCATCACGATCAAGGGTACGGAAGGCACGGCGGTGCAGTTTGCCAAGTGTTGCTATCCGATTCCCGGCGACGCTATCATCGGCGTCCTCAAGAGCGGCCAGGGTTTGACGGTGCATACCCGCGACTGCCCGGCATTGCACAAAGGGCGCGGCGAGCAATGGATGGATGCGGTGTGGGACAAGCATATCCATCGCTCTTTCGAAGTCGGCCTCAAGCTGATGGTCGCCAACCAGCGCGGCGTGCTGGCAAAAGTGGCTGCCGCCATGGCCGAGGCGGAATCCAACATCGAGAATGTCAGCTTTGTCCACGAAGGCGAAAACACCGCGCTGCATTTCACGCTGGAAGTCAATAACCGCCTGCATCTCGCCAACATCATGCGCAGCCTGCGCAAGATACCGGAAGTCAAACGGATTATCCGCTAGCAGCTTGTCGGACTTGAAAAATTGCTGCCAGGGTTAAGCTTCTCAAGAGGCACGATGTTTGACGTTGAGCCAACGGCGCAATATGCTGCGCTATCGTGTCCTGACCAACGGTCGTTGCGCAATGCAAAAACGGAGCCACTATGAACCTGATGTTCTGGAAGAAAAAAACCGGTGCCGCTGAAGAGGCGGGAAATGCGCCGGAAAATCTTGCCGTGAACAGCAAAGCCCCCAAGACACTGGATTTCGTTGCGGCGACACGGAATACCGCCGAGCGCAACCCGAAGCCTTCAGAAACCGAAGCACCGGATATCGTTGAAGCAGCCCAGGAAACAACATCAAAACCGGGCTGGAGTGCATGGGTAAAATTGCAGATCAGCAACTTGACCCAGCGCTTCAAAAAAGCTCCGGCTTTCCGCGCTGATGTCGAGCCAAACACGCGCAGCAACGCAGAAGAACCGGACGATTTGGCCTCCACGGCGACAGAAGCACCTGACCGGCCCGTGCTGGCAATTCGCTTAAAAATGCAGCTCGCCGCCCTGGTGCAACGCTTCAGGAAAACACCTGCGGCTGACCCCAACGAAGATGATGAGAAGAAGAGTTCGATTGGCCGTTCTGAAGTTTCACCGAAAGGGGAGCTAGAGGGCGAAGCGGAAATCGTACCAACACACCCACGAAAACGGCTGGTCATCGGCGGTGCCATCGGCCTGCTCGTCTTATTGCTGGCAGGTATCGTGATTGTTTATTGGCCCATTTCAGAGCCGCCTCCCCAACGATTGGGTATCCGGCATGACACAACTTCCATTGCTTCACACTCTGCCGTCACTGGCACAGCATCGGATGAGTCACAGGCTTCTGCGCCCAAAGAACCCCTATCAGAAACCGAGATACTGAAGAAGGAGAACGCCGAATTGCAAGCGCGAATCGAGGCGCTGGAAAAAGCGCAGCCGCCCGCCGCCCCACCGGCTTGGCAACCCGGCGGAAAGGGCGCTTATGCGCCCTCTGCCAGCGGTGAAATCATGCTCGGCAGCGAGAATCCCCAATCTGCCGCCATGTCGCTAAAAGAGGCCATCGAGGCCATGAATGCCAGTTCGGGTGGCTACAACAACAAACCTGCTAAATAAGCAAGCGACCCACAACGCGCACCCTGCGGATACAGACCGATTTAATCGGTGTCCTGTTCCGCTATACTGGCGGCAGTTTTTAACTAATAACTTGTTACCTGATAAAGAGGCGCAACAACATGGCAAACATTCAGGCGTTGACCCGTCCAGAAATAATCGATCAGGAAGCATTGCGTGAATTTGCGGATGCGCTGACGGATCGCGCGGTAGAAATCGAGCGCGACATGGCCAGGCTCGGCAAGGAGCCTGCCAACCGCGTGTTGATCGCCGATATTTTTCGCGCCCTGCACAACATCAAAGGCGATGCCGCGCTGTGCAAGGTGGAAGTTGCCGCCCTGATTGCCCACCCGATCGAGTCGCTGCTGACGCGTTTGCGTTCCGGAGAAGTGCGCTACACCCCGCTGCTTGGCGAGGTGGTACTGCTTGCGCTGGACCGGCTGGAGCTCGCCACCGAGGCGTTGCTGGCAGGCAAGCCGGTCGCCCACCTGAAGCTGGTGGCCTTGGTCGAAGGGTTGGAGCGCATGAGCTTGGCGTCACAGGCCGGCCTTGACCCGGCTGCGGCACAACTGGTCGAATCGGTAACAGGCTTCCGCCCGCAAGCCACGTTGCGCGCTGCAACCGCCAGACTGCCTGTTCAGGGCGAACCTAAAACCAGCATGGCGGCCGACCTGTCGTTTTTCCGCTCGCTGGCCTTGCAGTTCGAGACCCGTTCCCCCCTGTTCAAAGGACGCACCGGGCGGATACGGCAACTGGTGTTGGATACCAACCGGGCGACCGGCTCCCCGGTTAATGCCATGCAACTGGAAGCGGCCGTTTACATGCACGACGTGGGGATGATGTTCTTGCCGGAATCCGTATGGCTCAAGGTTGGCAACATGAGCAATGAAGAGCGGGATATGCTGCATACCCATCCCGGTTTTGGCGCAGGTCTGTTGGATCGCATGGAGAACTGGACGGCGGCGGCGGAGATAGTACGCCAGCACCATGAAATGCCGGATGGTGCGGGCTATCCCGATAAACTGCACGCCGAGAGCATCTGCCCGGGCGCAAAAATTCTGGCCATCGCAGACGCTTTCGAGTCAGTCATGCTCAAGCACAGCAGCCGTGGCCATAATCGTTCCGTGTTGCGCGCAGTCGCAGAAGTCAATGCCTGCAACAACCAATTCGCACCGGAATGGATTGAGCCGTTCAATTCTGTTATCCGCCACATGGTCGAACACTAAATAACCCGGAGTTTTATAACATGGAGCCAACCAAAGAAGTCTCTCCCGATTTATCGGCTTTCCTCGCCTCAGCAGTACATGACATGAAGAATTCCATGGGCATTCTGATCAATTTTCTGGAAACCAATCTTCCGGAACTCGCACCGGAAGCGCAGAAAAAAGCGGCGCCGATGCTCTATGAGGTCAAACGGGTCAATGACAATTTGATCCAGATGCTGGCCATTTACAAAATCGGCAACCGGTTTTACCCGTTTGACCTGGCGGAGAATTCCATCGGCGAATTTGTGCGGGAGGTTGCCGAACAAAACAAGAAGCTACTGGAGTATTCCGGCATTACCCTGGAGGTGGATTTCGATGAAGAGCTGGCCTGGCATTTCGATTACGAATTAATTTCTGGCGTGATTTGTCATGCTTTGAACAACGCTATGCACTATACCCAGAACAAACTGAGACTTTCCGTGAAGGAAGATAACGGGGAATTGGTCATCCGCGTCGAAGATAACGGCGGAGGCTATCCGGCCAGCGTACTCGAAGCGGGAAACGCTGTCGGCAAAGGCGTGGATTTCGCCTCCGGGAGTACAGGCCTCGGTTTGTATTTTTCGTCCATGGTGGCCAAACTTCACAAAAACTGCGGAAAAACCGGCAGCATCTCCCTGGAAAACGGCGGCAAATATGGCGGCAGTTGTTTTATCCTGCGCCTCCCCTGAGCTAAATAAGGCAAGTTTATGTATATTCCCTCAAATACTTCCTCTCTGTTTGTCGGCAAAAAATTTTTGATTATTGATGACTTTCAGGGCATGCGCTCGTTGCTGCGCGAAATGCTTAAATCATTCGGTACTCGGGAAATTGACACGGTCACCAATGGCAAAGAGGCCATTGCTTTCCTGGAAAAAAACAAATACGACGTGGTGCTGTGCGACTACAACCTGGGCAGCGGCAAGAATGGACAGCATATCCTCGAAGAAGCAAAATATCGCGAGCTGGTCAGTCTGGCGACGGTGTGGATTATGATCACCGCTGAAAAAACCGCCGATCTGGTTGTTGGCGCGGCAGAGTACATGCCGGACGATTACATCATCAAGCCGGTCAATGAGGCAACGATGAGGAGCCGCCTGGAAAAAGCGCTCGCCAAAAAAGAAATACTGGTCGATATCGCAAAAGCAGCCCGCGACAAAGATTATGATCGCACCCTTGCCCTTTGTGACAAGGCACTTGCCTCGAGCAAGACCAACACCACGGAATTGCAGCGTATCAAGACCGGCACGCTGCTGAGCATGGGCAGATATGACCGCGCCCAGCAGGAATTCGAACAGATATTGGCCAAACGCGATGTACCTTGGGCCAAGACCGGCTTGGGCAAAACTTATTTTTACAAAGGCGAATTGGAAAAGGCGCAGCAAATTTTCCGCGATATCATCAACGAAAATCCTGCCTTTCTGGAAGCGCACGACTGGCTTGCACAAACTTATGAAAAAGCCGGCGATCTGGAAGAGGCACAACGCGCACTGGTGCGCTGCACGGAGTTGTCGCCAAATTCGGTCATACGCCAGAGAAACCTGGGCGAAATAGCGCACAAGTGCGGCGATCTGGAAACAGCCGAAAACGCCTTCCGGAAAACCATCAAGCTCGGCCAATTTTCTATACACAAAACACCGGCGGCCTATCTGGGCTTGGCCAAAATATGCTCGGAAAACGACACGCCCGGCGAAGCGCTGCAAATCTTGAAGGACGTCCACAAGGAATTTGAAAACGCCGAAACCAGCCTGCACGCCAAGGTGTTGGAAGGGATGGTTTACAAGAAAGCCGGCGATCGGATCAACTCGGAAAAAGTCTCCAAGGAAGTCGCCAGCCTGGTCAAGGCCGACAATGGCCATCACTCCGCCAGCATCATGCTTGATGCCGCCCAACTGTTCCTGGCAACCGGAAACAAGGAAGCCGCCGAAAACATCGCGCAAACGCTGGTCAAAAACAATCACGAAAATACTCAATTGCTGGCGCAGGTCAACGATTTATACAGCCAGGCCGGCATGTCTGCCATGGGTGAGGCGATCGTCAATAAATCCCGCCAGGAGGTAATTGCGATCAACGACCGCGGAGTCATCATGGCCAAGGAAGGCAAGCTGGAAGAGGCGATGCGCTTGCTTGGCGAGGCGCGCACCCTGCTTCCGGACAACAAGCGGATCATGATCAATCTGGCCAACATGGCGGTCATGTCGATGCGGCAAAACGGCAAAAGCAGCGACTTGCAACAGATAGCCGACGAATGCCTGAAACAGGTTGCCCAGCTCGACCCTCAGGAAAAATGGTGCGCGCAATTCCAGATTGCTCTGGACGCTATTCCCGACTAGCAGAACGTTCCAGTAAGATTGGCACGGGAGCATGAATTACAAATCATGCTTCGTTGTCATTTGGATTCGATCTCCTTGCGACCCATCGAATTGCCCAATCAAAAATCTGATCTTATCAATAACACTATCCATAACCGTGTTGAGGGGAGCGGCATAACCCGTAAGGGGGGTGCGGCTGCCAACCCATGAGGGGTATCGTCGTTTCAGCGATGTTGCTTTAGTGTTCCCAACCTGAAAATTTATAAATTTTGACTGGATTGGGAGAGCAAATATGGCTTTGGTAAACCCGCATGGCGGGGGTGACCTTAAACCTTTGTTGCTGGTGGGTGAGGATCTGATCGCGGAACTCAAGCTGGCGCGTACTTTCCCCAAAGTGCGTGTCAGTTCGCGCGAGAAAGGCGACCTCATCATGCTTGGCATCGGTGGTTTCACGCCGCTCGACGGCTTCATGACCCATGCCGACTGGCAGGGCGTTTGCGACGGCATGACCCTGACCAGTGGCCTGTTCTGGCCGATCCCCATCACCCTCTCCACCGGCAGCAGTACCGCCGATGCGCTTCCCACCGGCACCCATATCGCGCTGACCGATCCCGACGACGACAGCATCATCGCCACGATGATGGTCACTGAAAAATACGTCATCGACAAGGCGCACGAATGCGCCACCGTGTTCGGCACCACCGACCTCGACCATCCGGGCGTGAAAATGGTGATGGAACAAGGCGAGGTCAATCTGGCCGGGCCGGTGAAGGTGCTGTCACAAGGTGGTTTCCCGCAGAAATACGGCCCGCTGTTCATGACACCGAAGGAGACGCGCGCGCTGTTCAATGAGTTGGGCTGGAGCAAGGTTGCCGCATTCCAGACGCGCAACCCGATGCACCGCTCGCACGAATATCTCGCCAAGGTCGCGATCGAAGTCTGCGACGGCGTACTGATCCACTCGCTGCTCGGTGCGCTCAAGCCCGGCGACATTCCCGCCGAGGTGCGCACCCACGCCATCATCGAGCTGACCAAAAATTACTTTGTCGCCAAAACTATCGCGCAGGCAGGCTATCCGCTCGACATGCGCTATGCCGGGCCGCGCGAGGCTTTGCTGCATGCGCTGTTCCGGCAAAATTACGGCTGCTCGCACCTGATCGTCGGGCGCGATCACGCAGGGGTCGGCAGCTACTACGGCCCGTTCGACGCGCACCATATTTTCGACAAGATACCCAAGAATGCACTGGAAACCCAGCCGCTCAAAATCGACTGGACGTTCTGGTGCTACAAGTGCGGCGGCATGGCCTCCGCGCGCACCTGCCCGCACGGCGACGAAGAGCGCCTGCTGTTGTCCGGCACCAAGCTGCGCAAGATGCTCTCGGAAGGCGCGGAAGTTCCGCCGGAATTCAGCCGCCCGGAAGTGCTGGAAATATTGCGCCAATATTACGCCGGGTTGGCGGAAAGCGAAAAAGTTGAAGTAAAGCTCAGCGGTCATTCCGGGCGCTGAAAATTTTGAAGCAAGGCAGTAGAATTTTTCGATTTATTTACTAGAGGAGTATAGAGAATGCCAACATTTGTACGCACCGAAAAATGCGACGGTTGCAAGGGACAGGACAAGACCGCCTGCATGTATATTTGCCCGCACGACCTGATGAAGCTGGACAAGGACGGCTCCGAAACGGGGCACGCGATGAGAGCGTTCAACCAGGAGCCGGAGCAATGCTGGGAATGCTATTCCTGCGTGAAGATCTGTCCGCAGGGCGCTATCGAGGTGCGCCACTACGCCGACATCGTGCCGCTGGGCGGCTCGGTGCAGCCGATGCGCGGATCAGATTCCATCATGTGGACGATCAAGTTCCGCAACGGCAACATGAAGCGTTTCAAATTCCCCATCCGCACCACCTCTGAAGGCTCCATCAATCCCTACGGCAACAAGCCGATGCCCAAGATGGCCGAACTCACCGCTGCCGGCGTGTTCACCAAGGATGTCATGGGCGGCTACCGCGCAGGCAAGCCGGAAGAACTGATCCGCCGCAAATAGGCAACCAATTAACGAAACGGGAGTAAATGACATGTCTGAAGCAACTTTTGAAAATCCGCAAATCGTCGAGGAAGAGCTCGATATCCTGTTGATCGGTGGCGGCATGGCCTGCTGCGGCGCCGCTTACGAAATGATGCGCTGGGCTGAGGCGGTGAAGGCCGAGACAGGCACCGAACTGAAAATCAAGTTGGTGGACAAGGCGGCGATGGATCGCTCCGGCGCGGTGGCGCAGGGCCTGTCTGCAATCAACACCTACATCGGCCCGGAACAGGATCCCGCCGATTACGCGCGCATGGTCTCCAACGACCTGATGGGCATCACCCGCGACGACCTGGCTTACGATCTGGGCCGCAATGTCGACGACTCGGTGCACCTGTTCGAGGAATGGGGGCTGCCGATCTGGAAGACCGACGCGGAGGGCGTGCGCCACGACGGCGCCGACTCGATCAAGGAAGGTCTGCCGTTGTTGAAAGACGGCGGTAAGCCGGTGCGCTCCGGCAAGTGGCAGATCATGATCAACGGCGAGTCCTACAAGTGGATCGTCGCCGAAGCGGCGAAGAAGGTGCTGGGTCTGGATCGCATTCAGGAGCGCGTGTTTATTGTGCACCTGATCAACGACAAGAACGACCCGTCGCGCATCGCCGGCGCCGCAGGCTTCTCGGTGCGCGAGAACAAAATCTACATCTACAAGGCCAAGTCCGTGCTGCTCGCCGCCGGCGGTTGCGTCAACTTGTTCCGCCCCCGTTCCGTGGGCGAAGGTCAGGGCCGTGCCTGGTATCCGGTGTGGAACGCTGGCTCGACTTATGCGATGGCTGCCGAGGCCGGCGCGGAAATGACCATGATGGAAAACCGTTTCGTGCCCGCCCGTTTCAAAGATGGCTACGGCCCGGTCGGCGCATGGTTCCTGTTGTTCAAGGCCAAGGCGGTGAATGCTTATGGCGAAGACTACATGGTCAAGAACAAGGAAATGCTGAACGACTATCCGCCTTACGGTCAGGCTGCCGTTCCCGCCTCCTGCCTGCGCAACCATCTGATGCTGAAAGAGATGAAAGATGGCCACGGCCCGATCTACATGGACACCGTGACGGCGCTCGCCAAGCTGCGCGAGACCTTGTCGCCCAAGGAAGTGAAACATCTTGAAGCGGAAGCCTGGGAAGACTTCCTCGACATGTGTATCGGCCAGTGCGGCATTTGGGTCGGCGAGAACATCGAGCCGGAAAAGAAGATGTCCGAACTGATGCCGACCGAACCCTACCTGCTTGGCTCGCACTCCGGCTGCTGCGGCATCTGGGTATCCGGTCCAACCGACCTCGGCGCACCGACTGCTGCCGATGCGGAAGAAGATGGCGTACCGGCGCACCTGCCGCGCGGCTGGAACTGGGGCTACCGCTCGATGACCACCGTGAAGGGCCTGTTCACCGCCGGCGACGGCGTGGGCGCATCCGGCCACAAGTTCTCTTCCGGTTCGCACACCGAAGGCCGCCTGGCTTCCAAGGCCATGGTCAAATACGCACTGGACAACAAGGACTGGAAGCCCGAGTTCGACGAAACCGCCGCACAGATTGCCGAGACCATCTACAGGCCGGTGCGCAACTTCCTCGAACACAAGGACTACACCACCGCCATCGACGTGAACCCGCATTACATCGTGCCGAAGATGCTGCAAATGCGCTTGCAGAAGATCATGGACGAGTATGTCGCCGGTGTCGCCACCTACTACAACACCAACGACAAGATGCTTGCCGTGGCGGAAGAGAAGCTGGAGATGCTCAAAGAAGACTCGCTGAAGATGCGCGCAAAAGACCTGCACGAACTGCTGCGCGCGTGGGAAAACTACCACCGCATCCTCACCGCCGAAGCACACATGAAGCATATCCAGTTCCGCGAGGAATCCCGCTATCCGGGCTTCTACTACCGCACCGACAAGAACTTTGTCGACGAGAAGAACTGGCACTGTTTCGTCAACTCGATCTACGACAAAAAGACCCACAAGTGGACATGTTTCAAGCGCAAGCATGTGGATCTGGTCGACAAGTCCAAGCTGTTCAAAGCCGCTGCGCCACATTAAGCAGACACGGCGTAAATTGAATGGCAAAATCGGGCATCGCAAGATGCCCGTTTTTTATTTACCCTCAGAAGGGCGCCTCTATAAATTCAAAATCCTAAGCCAGACAAGGCGCGAAAGAAATTTTAGCGCGCCGCATATGTTTGATATGCAAGCGTTAAAATTTCTTGAGCAACGCAGTATCGCGACGGAGTTTGGATTTATAGAGGTGCCCAGAAACCAATCAAGGAGCAAACAATGGACACCTACATGGCAGCCGACCTCCCCTTCTCCGGCAGCCCGGTCGTACCGGAAATGAGCGACGGCAACAAAAAAATACAGTTTCAGTGCCACAAAGGCATCGCCTGCTGGAACGCCTGTTGCAGCAACATCGACATCTCGCTCACGCCATACGACATCGTGCGCCTCAAGCAGCGCCTGGACCTTTCGTCCGGCGGGCTTCTGCAAAAATACACCGTACCTTACGAGCTGGAGCCGGGCGGCATCGCCGGTGTAAAACTACGCCCGGTCGAGAACGGTACCGCCTGCCAGTTCATGACGGCGGAAGGATGCAGCGTGTACGAAGACCGCCCCACCGCCTGCCGTTATTACCCCATCGCGCTGCTCTCGATGCGCAAGCAGGACGAATACACCGACACCAGCTCCTACGCGCTGGTCAAGGAAGATCACTGCCTCGGCCACCAGGAACCGCGCAGCCTGAGCATCGACGCATACCGCAAGGAACAAGGTGTAGAAGAATACGACGAACTCGCGCGCGGTTGGCGGCAACTCATCCTGAAAAAAAAATCCTCCGGCCCCAGCATCGGCAAACCGACCAAGCGCAGCCTGCAACTCTTCTTCATGGTGTGCTACGACACCGATCGCTTCCGCGAATTTGTCGTCAGCGAAGGCTTCACCGAACTCTACGACATTCCTGCGGATGAGATGAAGAAGCTGCTCACCGACGATACCGAACTCATGCTGTTCGGCTTCCGCTTCCTCAAACAAGTCTTGTTCGGCGAGAACACCATCGCGATGCATCAGGAGACAGCAGACAAACGCATGGAAAAAGCCAAGGAAAAACTGCAACAGCTCGAAGCGGAAGCGCGCGTGCAACGCGCTGCGGAAGCGGACGGGATGTATGAGGATGAGGGTCAACACCGTGCGCTTTGAGAAACGCGCACACACGGAAAAGCCGGGGCACTTCGCCCCGGCTTTTGAATGGAATCATCGGTAGCGATTAGCAGCCGTGGCGATGGCTGGCGACAATGGCCGCATGTGCTGCGGGCTTGTCGCCAAGGTCATTCCACGGTGCGGCGTTGATCACGTTCAGCGGATCGGTTTCGCCGGAGGGGGCAGTCACAACATTAACCCCCTCGCGGTAGAGCATTATCGTAGGGTGGGTTCTACCCGCCGGATACAAATGTCGGGCGGAGCACGGCCTGCGGATTATTTTCCTATTGAAGGAAAAATGGAGTCAGACAAAAAAGCCGCTATCCCATAGCTCCTGGGTCAAGGCGCGGTAATCGGCCGCGCCCAGGCTGTTAGGCGCATATTCAAACACATCCTTGCTGTGCATCGGACTGGTCGCCAGCGCGACGTTTTCGGCGATACGCGTTTCGCACACCAACGCGCCGTAGCGATCCTTGAGCTTGCCATAAATGTCATGCGCCAGCTTGCGCCGCGGATCGAAGCGCGTCACGACGACGCGCCTTTCAAACTTGCGGTTGAGCTTGACCTCCAGCACATTGAGTGCGCTATCCAGGCGATACACGCCCTGCAAGGAAAGAAAATCGGCCGAAACCGGAATCAGCACTCTGTCGGTGGCAAGCAACGCATTCAACGTCAAGACGCCCAGCATCGGGCAACAGTCGATCAGGATGGGCGCGCCGGTGAGCGCCAGGTCTTCGCGCAAGCCCTGACGCAGCAGGGTTGCGGCCTTGGGGTCGCTGCCGAACATGGCGTCGATTTTGGCGAGTTCCAGCGAAGCCGGGATGATCTGCCAGCCGCCCGGTGTTTCCTGCAGCAGCTCGGCAAGCGCGGTTTTATGCTTGAAAAACGCCGCCATGCCGCCGTCCGGCAATGCCCGCGCCGCACCGCTGGCCAGGGTCAGATGCCCCTGCGGGTCCATATCCAGTGCAATGGGACACTGCTGCGCGATATTCAGCGCAGCCGTTACATTCAGACAAGTCGTGGTTTTACCTACGCCGCCTTTTTGATTGAATACGGCGATTACCGCCATTCTTGAACCCCACAGTGACTGGCAACCGATCGTGGCTATTCCACAGTTACAGACTTGGCGAGATTCCTCGGCTTGTCCACATCGGTGCCCTTTTGCAATGCGACGTAATATGCCAGCAGTTGCAACGGGATGGTGTGCAGAATAGGGCTTAAATATCCGGCGTGTTCGGGCATTTGCATGATGTGGATGCCGTCAGCCGCGTGGATATGCGTATCCGCGTCGGCGAACACATATAATTCGCCGCCGCGCGCGCGCACCTCTTGCAGGTTGGATTTTAGTTTTTCCAGCAGCGCGTCGTTCGGCGCGACCGAGATCACCGGCATGTTCTTATCCACCAGCGCCAGCGGGCCGTGCTTCAGCTCACCGGCGGGATAGGCTTCGGCATGGATGTAGGAAATTTCCTTGAGTTTGAGCGCGCCTTCCAGCGCAATCGGGTAATGCAGGCCACGTCCCAAAAACAGCGCATGCTGCTTGTCGGCAAACTGTTCGGCAAGCTTGGCGATGAGCGGCTCCAGCTCCAGCACTTTTTGCGCCGCGCCGGGCAGGTGGCGCAGCTCGTGCAAATATTGCTGCTCGCGTTGTGCGCTCAGGCGGCCACACGTCTTGGCCAGCACCAGCGTCAGCAGGAACAGCGCGGCGAGCTGCGTGGTGAACGCCTTGGTCGAGGCCACGCCGATTTCCGGCCCGGCGCGCGTCAGCAGGCGCAGCTTGCACAGGCGCACCAGCGCGCTTTCCGGCACGTTGCAGATTGCCAGCGTATGGCAGTGTCCCTGCGCTTTGGCATGGTTCAGCGCGGCTTGCGTATCGGCGGTTTCGCCGGATTGCGAGATCACCACCACCAGCGTCTTGGGGTTAGGCACACTGACGCGGTAGCGGTATTCGCTGGCGATTTCCACGTTACAGCGGATGCCGGCGATTTCTTCCAGCCAGTATTTTCCGACCAGCCCGGCATGGTGGCTGGTGCCGCAGGCCAGGATCAGGATGCTGTCGATATCGGCAAAGGTCGCCGCCGCCTCTGCGCCGAATATACCGGGCACCAGCGACTGGCTGTTGCATACCGATTCCAGCGTGTCCGCCAGCGCCTGCGGCTGCTCGTGGATTTCCTTCTGCATGTAGTGGCGATATGCGCCCAGCTGCACGCTCTCGTTGCTCAGCTCGCTGGTCTGCACGGCGCGTTCGGTGCCTTTGCCCTGCGCGTCGAAAATCCGATAACACAGTCGCCCCAGCTCGACCACGTCGCCCTCTTCCAGATACACCACCTGGCGCGTCACCGGCAACAGCGCGGATACATCCGAGGCTACAAAGTGCTCGCCGTCGCCTATGCCCAGCAGCAACGGGCTGCCGCGCCGCGCGCAAATCAATTGTTCCGGGTTATCCGCCGCGATCACGCCGATGGCGTAAGCACCCACCAACTCGGCAAGTGCGGCCTGCGTTGCCACCAATAATGAATTGCCGCGCGCGTAATGGCTGTGGGTAAGGTGGGCGATGACCTCGGTATCGGTATCGGAGGTAAATTCGTAACCTGCCGCAGTCAGGCGCGTGCGCAGCTCCTCGTAATTTTCGATGATGCCGTTGTGCACCACGGCGATATGATGCTTGCTGATATGCGGATGGGCGTTGCGTTCGCTCGGTGCGCCATGCGTCGCCCAACGGGTATGCGCGATGCCGATCAACCCGTGTGTCGCGGCGCTTTTCTCGGTAAGCTCGGCCACCCGCCCGGTGCTGCGTACCCGCTCCAGCTGCCCGTCATGCACCACCACCAATCCGGCGGAATCATAGCCGCGATATTCCAGGCGTTGCAGCCCTTCCAGCAAGATCGGCACCACGTTGCGTTGCGCTATTGCACAGACGATTCCGCACATTTTTAAACCTCGGAGAATGGGGAAGGGATAAGGGGGAAGGGGAAAAAGCGTGCAACTTTCATTTTTCACCTTTCACTTGTTTGATTGGGCGTTTCCATCCGCTGACGGTCGTCTGCTTGCTGCGCGACAGGGTGAGTTCACCCTCCGGCGCATCTTTGGTAATGGTCGAGCCCGCGCCGATAGTTGCACCTTTGCCCACTCTTACCGGCGCGACCAGTTGCGTGTCCGAGCCGATAAACACATCGTCCTCGATGACGGTGCGATACTTGTTCGCACCGTCATAATTGCAGGTGATCGTGCCCGCGCCGATGTTCACGCGGCTGCCTACCGTGCTGTCGCCAATGTAGCTGAGATGGTTCGCCTTGCTATGGGCAGCAATCTCGCTGTTCTTGACCTCGACAAAATTGCCGATATGCACTCCGTCGTGCAGCCTGGTGCCGGGGCGCAGACGTGCATACGGGCCGATGTGACAGTTAGCGCCCACTTCGCTGCTGTCAATGTGACTGTAGGGCGCTACATCGGTACCGGAAGCAATGGCCGCATTGCGGATGATGCTGTAAGCGCCCACTCGCACGTTGTCGCCCAGCGTCACCTCGCCCTCGAAGATGCAGCCGACATCAATCTCGACATCGCGCCCGCAACTCAACTTGCCGCGCACATCGAGGCGCGCCGGATCGGCCAGCGTCACGCCGTGCGCCAGCAGACGTGACGCTTCGACCTGCTGCCAGTTGCGCTCCAATACGGCCAGCTGCGTCTTGCTGTTTATCCCGTGGATTTCCCATTCATGGGCGGGCTGCACGGTATGCACCGCGATACCCTGCTGCACCGCCATAGCAACGATGTCGGTGAGGTAGTACTCACCCTGCGCGTTATTATTTTGCAATTTTGCCAGCCATTCGCGCAACTTGCTGGTCGGTGCGAGCAGAATGCCGGTATTCACCTCGGTGATTTCGCGCTGCTCGGGCGACGCATCTTTTTCCTCGACGATGCATTGCACATCGCCCTGCGCGCCGCGCACGATGCGCCCGTAGCCGGTGGGGTTGTCGAGGTTGACGGTGAGTAGCGTCAGGCCATCGCCCGCCTGCCGCATCTGGTGCAAAGTGCTGTGCTGGATCAGCGGCACGTCGCCGTACAACACCAGCGTCTGCCCATCATTGCCGAGATGCGGCATCGCCTGTTGCACCGCGTGTCCGGTGCCGAGTTGCGGGGCTTGGATGATGAACTGTGTGGGAATAACGAATTGGGCGGGATATTGCCGCAACGCCTGCGGCACGGCTTCGCCGCCGTGCCCATAAACCACACAAACCTGCTGCGGCTGGAGCGCGGCCGCGCAATCCAGCACATGTTGAACCAGCGGTTTACCCGCCAGCGCATGCAACACTTTCGGCTTGTCGGAATACATGCGCGTGCCTTTGCCGGCAGCGAGGATGACGATATTCAATGCGCTCATATCGGGCTTTCTGGAGATGGCGGATTATAAACAAAAGCTGCCGCTACAGGGCGCAATGGATTAGGCCACCGTATTTTGTGCCAATCCGTTAAAATTACTTTTTTTAGGACAACCCGAGTACAACGCCATGACTACCCTCTCTCCCCTACCGCCCACCGAGCAGCGCGGCAAAGTGCTCTCCACGGTTCTATTTGGCAGCCGTTGGCTGCAAGTGCCGCTGTATCTTGGCTTGATCGTCGCACAGTGCGTGTATGTGGTGCATTTCATGGTCGAGCTGGAGCATCTGGTCATGGGCACGCTGACGATGAGCGAAGAATCGATCATGCTCATCGTGCTGGGGCTGATCGATGTGGTGATGATTTCCAACCTGCTCATCATGGTCATCGTCGGCGGCTACGAAACCTTCGTGTCGCGCCTGAATCTGGAAGGCCATCCTGACGAGCCGGAGTGGCTGTCGCACGTCAATGCCAACGTGCTGAAGGTAAAGCTTGCCACGGCCATCATCGGAATTTCCTCCATCCATCTGCTGAAATCGTTCATCAATGCGCCCAACATGGAGGAAAAAACCCTGCTGTGGCAGACCATCATCCACACGGCCTTCATCGTTTCCGCAGTTTCGATTGCCTACATCGACCGGCTGATGAGCCATCCACCACATCCCGCTCCGCCTCATTAGCGTGACGAGCGCCTGACCGGAAACACCAGCGAAAAAGTGCTGCCCTTGCCTTCGCCGCTCAGGACTTCCAGTTTGGCCTGGTGGCGCATCGCGATATGCTTGACGATCGCCAGGCCCAAACCGGTTCCGCCGGTTTCGCGCGAGCGGCTGCGATCCACCCGGTAGAAACGCTCGGTCAGGCGCGGGATATGCTGCGCTGCGATGCCGATGCCGCTGTCCTGTACCGCAAATATCGGTTGGCCGTCGCGTTCCGTCCAGCGCAGCAGAATCGTGCCGCCCTCCGGCGTGTAGCGGATCGCGTTGCTGAGCAGATTGCCGAATGCGCTGCGCAATTCTTCGCGGTTGCCCAGCAATTTTGCGTTGCTCGTAACCTCCAGGCGCAGGGTGTGCGAGCCGTCGCTGAGCAACTGGCCTTCGCGGTGAATCTCTTCGAGCAGCGCCACCATATCCACCGGCTCCTCAAGCAACGGGCTCTGGTCATTTTCCAGATGCGACAGGGTAAGCAAGTCGGCGACCAGGTTTGCCATGCGGCTGGTTTGCTCGGCCATCAGCTGCAAGGCGCGCCGCGCGTCGTCCCGGTTGAGGTCGGGCATGTCCTGCAGGTTCTCGACAAAGCCGTTCACCACGGTCAGCGGCGTGCGCAGCTCGTGCGAAACATTCGCGACGAAATCGCGGCGCATGGCCTCGATGCGCTCCAGTTGGGTGATGTCGCGGCTGATCAGCAGACGTTTGTTCACGCCATAGGGAATGAGCTTGATGGACAGCACCGTGCCGTCATGGCGCGCCGGGCGCATTACCAGCGGCTCGCTGAAATTGGATTCATGGAGGTATTCGACGAATTCCGGCTGGCGCACCAGGTAAGTGATGTCCTGCATGAAATCGCGTTCGGGGTCGAGGTCGAAATGTTGCTGCGCCAGCGGATTGCACCATTCGATACGATTCGCGTCGTTCAAAATCGCCACTCCCTCCGGCAGCGCGGCAGTGGCTTGTTCGATATGCTGCAACTCGGCCGCCAGTTCCTGGCGAATCTGGTTATGCCGCTTGACCATCCGGTACAACCGGGAAAACACCTCGTCCCAGATGCCGCCCGCTTCCGGAATAGTTTCGATGCGCGCGTCATGCAGCCATTGCCCCAGCCTGTAGAGTTGCCTGGCATGGAGCGCCATTACGATCAACAGCACCGCGAGCATGAACAATACCGCCAGCGCCGCCGAAAATACGCCCCACAGCAACAGCGCAACCAGCGTGACCAGCGCGATGGGAATGCTTAAACGAAGCCAGAAGCCCTGCAAGAAATTCCCCTTTAATTGACTGAAAAACGATAGCCGCTGCCGCGCACCGTCTGGATCAAACCATCACTTCCCGCCGGTTCCAGCGCGGCGCGCAGGCGGCGGATATGTACATCTACCGTGCGCTCCTCGACGAATACCTGCGTGCCCCACACTTGATCGAGCAACTGCGTGCGACTGTACACCCGCTCGGCATGCGTCATGAAAAATTGCAGCAGGCGGAACTCGGTGGGGCCAATCTCTATTTCAGCCCCCCCGGCAGTCACGCGGTGCGAGGCGGGTGACAATTCCAAACCGCCCGCCGCTACCACTTCATCCGGCACTTGTGGCGCATGGCGGCGCAGTGCGGCGCGGATGCGCGCCATCAGTTCGCGCGGCGAAAACGGCTTGGTAATGTAATCATCCGCACCCGACTCCAAGCCCTTCACCTTGTCGCGTTCCTCGCCACGCGCGGTCAACATGATAATCGGGATATCCCGGGTACTCGCATCGGCGCGCAATTGTTTTGCCAGAATCACGCCGCTCGTATCCGGCAACATCCAATCCAGCAAAATCAAATCCGGCTTGTTTTCCCGAATCTGCTGCCATGCACTTTCTGCGTCCCCGGCACGCAGCGCCCGGAATCCCGCTTGCTCCACATTGAACACCAATAGCTCCTGGATTGCAGGCTCGTCTTCCACTATCAGGATTTTCGCATTCATAATCGTTCAGCCATTCTCAAATGGAACGGCGAGAGTATGAAGCTTATATGACAAATGTGTGACACGACTACACATCGTTCAGGCGGCCTGCACCGCTACACGCCATGTTTGTCAGCATCATGCTGGACAGCAACATGAGGGTCGGCACCATGCATGTCATGATGGTGCGGCGCGGCAATATGCTTGGTATGGCTGGCGGCATGGTGATGCATATAGGCATGTTCCGGCTCCTGCGGCAAAGTCACGCCCATGAAGTTCGGCAACAGCGAACCGGCCACCATGCCGAATATGCTCATCATCAGGCCGATCAGTTGCGGCGGCCAGATTTCGGACGGCTCGAACAACTCGCACAACGCCCAGATCGTCAGCCCCAGCAACATCGCCATCAGCGCGCCCTGGGTGTTGGCGCGTTTCCAGTACAGGCCGAAAGCCAGCGGGACGAATGCGGCGACCAGCGTGATCTTGTAGGCGTTTTCGACGGTCTCGAAGATGCTCAGTTCGGAATTGAGCGCCACCCCCAGCACCACCATGCCAAAGCCCCACAGCGAGATGCGCATCGCCAGCAGGAACTGGCGATCCGTCATGTCCTTGAGGATAAAATGCTTCAGGATGTTTTCGGTGAACGCGACCGAAGGCGCCAGCAGCGTGGCAGAGGAACAGCTCATGATCGCGGAGAGCAATGCGCCGAAGAAAATCACTTGGGCGAATACCGGCGTATGTTGCAGGATGAGCGTCGGCAGCACCAGTTGCGAATCCTGCTCCATCAATTCGCCGAACAGCTTGGGGTCGATCAGCGTGGCGGAATAAGCGAGAAACATCGGCACAAAGGCAAACACGAAATACAGCGAGCCTCCCAATACCGAGCCGCGCACCGCAGTTTTCTCATTTTTTGCCGAGGTGATGCGTTGGAACACGTCCTGCTGCGGGATCGAGCCGAGCATCATGGTCAGCCACGCGCCAATGAACGGCACCCAGTGCGTGTAGTCGCCCTTCGGGAAAAAATTCAACTTGCCGGCGGCCTCGGCATGCGCCACTACCGCGCCCACGCCGCCCGTCATGCCGCTGATGAACCAGGCGATAAACAGCATGCCGCACATGACCACCGTCATCTGCACAAAATCGAGCAGCGCTACCGACCACATGCCGCCAAAAGTGGTGTAGGTCAGCACGATGAGCGCGCCCATTACCATGCCCGCCTCCTGTGAAACTGCGCCGCCGCTGATGACGTTAAACACCAGGCCGAGCGCCATGATCTGCGCCGACACCCAGCCGAGGTAGGAAATTACGATGCACACTGCTGCGATCAGCTCCACCGCCTTGTTGTAACGCACGCGGTAATAGTCGCCGATGGTCAGCAGGTTCATGCGGTACAGCTTGTTGGCGAAAAACAGCCCGGCGAGGATCAGGCACAGGCTGGCGCCGAATGGATCGGCCACCACGCCGCCCATGCCTTCTTGAACAAAAGTGGCGGAAATGCCCAGCACCGTCTCGGCGCCGAACCAGGTGGCGAATACGGTTGCCGTGACGATAGGCAGCGGCAAGTGACGCCCTGCCACGGCAAAATCCCTGGAGTTGTGAACACGCGTCGAAGCATACAGACCGATGCCGACCGACACCATCAGATAAAGGACGACGAACCAGACCAGCATGACATCCACCCGCACAGAATCAAAACAGGGTGGATTTTAGCAGCCCTGCGCCGAAGAACAATCGGGAGCCGCTTATTTTGCGGACAGTTCTTTCAGATTCTTAAAAATGAGGAAGAAAGCGATCAAGGTGCCGATCGCCACGATGCTGCCGAGAATGGCGGGGGCAATCTTGTGAGGCGTTTCATTATCGGGGGTGGCTACTGCCATGCCCGTTAGGGTTACTTTTTCTGGATCAATTCGATCTTGTACCCGTCCGGGTCTTCGGCAAATGCAATCACGGTGCTGCCGTGTTTCATCGGCCCGGCTTCGCGCACCACTTTGCCGCCGCGCTGCCTGATGTTTTCGCAGGCGGCGTAGGCGTCCGTCACCTCGATCGCGATATGGCCGAAGGCGTTGCCGAGCTCATATTTTGCCACGCCCCAGTTGTGGGTGAGCTCGATCACCGCACCGCTGGCTTCATCGACAAAGCCGACAAAGGCCAGGGTAAATTTCCCGTCGGGATAGTCGGTGCGGCGCAGCAGTTTCATGCCGAGCACGCCGGTATAGAAAGCGAGCGATTTTTCCAGATCGGCTACGCGCAGCATGATGTGAAGGATGCGCATCAGGGTTCCGCCATTTCAATTGCCTTTAACGTGAAACTCGCGCAGCGATTCGTTTGCCCTTTCTCCCGCTTGCGGGGGAAAGTTGGATAGGGGGAAACGGGTATGGCGAGTTTCATTATCAGGGGTGGCAACTTGCCATGCCCGTTAGGTTATTCAGTTGCGGGCATATAGGGTAAAATACCTGCCCGAAAGCGCATTTTACCATTGCCCACATCATGTCCGAACCATTCCCTCTAGTAATGAGCTTTGCCGCCACCGATCCGAGCGGTGGCGCCGGTTTGCAGGCCGACCTGCTGACCATTTCCAGCATGGGCTGCCATCCGTTGTCGGTGGTCACGGCCATCACCGTGCAGGACACCAGCGGGGTGGACGATGTGCTGCCGATCGACCCGGAGTGGGTGGTGGATCAGGCGCGCGCGATGCTGGAGGACGTGCCGGTCGCGGCGTTCAAGATCGGCCTGCTCGGCAGCGTGGAGAACATCGCGGCGATCGCCGAAGTGCTGGCGGATTACCCGGACATCCCGCTGGTACTCGATCCGGTGCTGGCATCGGGACGCGGCGACGAGTTGGCGGACGAAGA